>Ga0214544_1004591_pt1 | contig 27611 bp, 19 predicted proteins | sample CNSS3metaG_FD_160074 | JGI IMG/M metagenome (GOLD analysis project Ga0214544, IMG submission 160074) | Root nodule microbial communities from cowpea collected in UCLA plant growth center, Los Angeles, California, USA - CNSS3 | ecosystem: Host-associated > Plants > Roots > Nodule | place: USA...
ATATTTAATTGATATATGGAACAATAAAAAAATGGGTATGGGTATGGGTATAAGAAAATACCCGTTACCCGGTGGAGATGGGGATGGGTCAAAAGTTGTATACCCGTTGGGTTTGGGGATGGGGATGAATTTTTATTATGGGGATGGGGATGGGATCATGATACCCGTACCCGCCCCGCCCCGTTGCCATCCCTACATGCATTGGAATAATGGTATAATCAATTTACTAAGTGAATTTTAAATAGGTGTTCTATATTCTAATATATTTGAGTGAAATGAAAGCTTACATTGGTATAATCAATTTACTAAGTGATTATCTTTTAATAAAAGAAATTTTGGTTCATTTCTTAATGATTCTATATATATAGATTTTTTTATCTCTCACTTACAATTTATTGTATGTAAGAAATTTTCAATATAGACAATAACTTTAAAATCTAGGTTTAGGTTCAACAAATTTTCAACAAAGTTAGTATTACTGGAATAGTTGAATGAATTTATTTAGCAGTATATATAAGAGCAAAGAGAACATCTATTTGTTTAAATTTGGAATACATTCATTATTTTTAAATATCTATCTAATAATATCACTTTTTTTCACATTATATTAATTTTTAAATATCTTTGTATATAACTTTAAGTAGTAATTATTGAAGTGACTATATTTCTTATTATAAACACGACAAAGGGCACATGATTTTGCTACTTACATCGTTGTAGTTTGTGGTGAGGATGTCATTTACTGGGTGTGTATAAGGGAGGTGTTTAGTCTATGTTAATAAGAGTTGTGAAGAGTCTTTCTTACTATATGTTGCTTGGTACAATTTTATTTTATTTTTATTCGATTGGATAGAGCACAAAAGACTTTATATAGGACACCTATGAGTTTTAAACAAAATGTTTAGTCATGGATTGAAATTTGTAAGTTATGAAAATTTTAAAGTTTTATATTTATGTGTATTCTATGGACTGGTTGACCAGATTGGGAGTGGTCAACTAGTCAAGTCAACAAGAGCCGATCACAAAATTTATTTCGAAAAAGGTTTTTAGAGAAGTTATCGACTTGTTGGTTAGAGGACACCTTTAATAGATTGAAGACCGCACAACGCCCTTTAAATGATTGAGGATTGAGCGACGTCATCGTGCGACAACACCTTCAGGGTGGTATGTTAACCTTCTTTGTACTGTTCCTCCGAATAAGCGTGCACGCTCGTGCGCTGTATAGTCCCTCCCTATTGTTGTTAGTTGAACTGTTCACAAGATTTCATACACTGGTCCTTTATACAAATTATGTGTCAAGACGGTTGACCAACCGAACGACACACCTGAAAACCAGTTAGTCACTTGATTAGCATAAACAAATCAATAACTAAAGTAGGATTGGGCTGTGATTACGTCAACCCTAATCATAGACCTATGGAAAAAAACTATAAGTACAGGTTAAAAATATGGTCGTTGAAACTTTTGTTTCACATTAACTACAACATTTATTGCTTTGACCAATCAATCGTGCGCTGACTTTAGCATCAAAACACATCTAACATGTATTCCCGAACAATTGACGAACATGAGCACCGAACAGAGAATAAGACATGAGACTTAATCTTAAAAATTGTTTAAGTAGACATTTAACCCCTACATCCAAAATAATGTGTTTTCATTATCTAGCTTTGAGCTTTGACATGGTTCTAATTCTTCAAAATTGGTCTAGTTTTTACATAATGACTGCATTTCAATTGTTTTACTTCCAAATTCAGTCATTTTTCTTTCAAATATTTAAGTTTTTGAGGTTGTAATCCCATGAGTTAAGATTGCACTTTGCTGCTAATGCGTCCTAAACGAACCATCATTATATGAAATACCAAGTGCAAGACATTATTCTTAATTTTCTCTATATCTTATTACTACAAGTTGGCATTTTCAAATAATTTATCACTCTCCGCAGAAAACAGGGTAATGTATTTGGTGGCAGGGATGATTATGTTTTCGAAGATATTTCAAGTACCACATCGGTAAAAGAATAGTGAGAACTGTGGCACTTGTACTACAAAAGAAAAGTGTGTAGGGTTATATCACATACTTACCTGGACGAGATCAATGGATGATCAAGAAGGCCCATGATTTAGAACAGTGACTTCCATTGCACTTTTGGGATGGGTGCTATTCTAAGGTCTGCTCAAGTGGCAGAACTTACATCGTAATTTGTGGTAGAGGGACCTGCGTTCGCGCGGCCCCTATTTTACAGTCTTAAGTTTAGTCTCCTTTCAGTTATTCTTCAGATCATGTGGTATTGTTTCCTCATGTTTACACGTACAGAATGTAAGAATATTGTAAGAAGACTTTTACTCTTCATTCTATCATAGTGTATGTTCAAAGACAAAACTCTCTTCTCTGTTTTTTCTCTGATTTTTCAACCATTACCACTTAGAGTTGATCTTAATCAGTCAATGTTCATGAATTAATTCTTACTGTACGTGTGACACAAATTTGACAATATTAACTAATTTCCATTAACTTTTTTCTTAACATCGACTCTTAGAAATGCTAAGTGGTCATTCTTTTAGTTATATTTTAAAAATTGTTTATTCAAAAAATACTGACTTAAAGTTTTAATAAATTATTTATATATCTATATCTTGTTTTAGTGACATGGTGAGCTTTTAGTAAATTATTTTGAAATAGACATACTAAAGAAAATTAAGGAGAAATGAGAATACACAATATATTTGAATAAGTGAGAAGGGTATTATTTTACATAATACAAAGACTCCCTTGATTAAATAAGTACATGATTGATTCAACCTTTTGTAGATACGATGATTGGAAATTCTCGAGCAAGATGTGTTTGACAAAGGTATTTCCGACAATGATGTCTGAATTCTGGGTGCATAGGTCTCCGTAAGAGTGCTTCGTAGTGACTAATGTCACACATTCATTTGGGTTTCATGGAAACAATAGAAACAAAAGCTTCAGTAGAAACAGAAGGCACTTCAGATTATGGAAGCTTTTGATGAGGTTTCTATGTCTCTGAAAGTTTATATATATGCCATCCCTGTATGCTTAATCTTAATATCATGATCTCATGTGTGTGATTTGAAAATTGATGTCAAGATGTAAAGCAATTCATGAGAGCCTTCTTTCTCCTCTGCAACATCATAAATTACATTTGAGTTAGTACAGTTTTGTATTCATCTTGTAGTAGTGTCTTCCATCTTTCATCTTCTTCCACACACCTATCTCCCTTAATCACTTTCACCCCTTTTCAATGTCAAATTAATGAAACATCACTTTATTAAAAAAAAAGTCATCAATTTTGTATCTAAGTTGCTCATAAATTATAAAAGGGTAAATTTGTATATTGATTTTCAACTCTTTAAAATTGACATTCCCAATAAATTAACTTATTGTTATATTATTATATTATGAAATTAAATATAAATAATTTTTATTTATTTTATAGGTAGTTTAATAATCAAACAATAGTTAAATTTGTAAAAACATTATCAAATTAAAAACACAGTTAACTTTAAAGAAACTAAAATTAATAAAATAATTATTTTAATTTAAAAAATATATTTAAAATGTGTATTCGAAAAACAAATGTTAAGACAAAAAATAAATTCTCTTTATTTATTTATTTATTTTTAATATTTATTTAAGTTAATATGTTTTATTTTACTATTTATATTTAGGTTAACATTAATTTAGTGGACATGAATATTATTCATGGTTATAAATTTATGTACCTATTAGTTAGAATAAGAACTCTAGATAGTTTTAATCCAAACATTTATGTTTAAACATGGAAAAATATTATAATTCATTTGAGTCTAATTCCCGCCCATGTTCAAGATTTCTCTCTTTCACTTTTTATATGAATTTCCTTCACTCAAACTTCTTTCATCTAGGTTTATTTCTCTGCACAACTTATTATCTCTTCTTTCATCTATTTTTTACTCATGTCTACCCAAAGCGACCCAGCCCAAGGTTAAATGAAATTTCTTACAATCTAAAAATATGCTGTTAGCAACCTTAGACGTTTTCTTTATGTCATATAATAGTAGGTATGGTCACATAATTCTTTAAATATGTTTTTTTGACTTGATTATGTGCAGAGATTATAATAAAACACCTTTCACCTGAATATTGAACTTGCACCATAATAACACACATAATTCTTTAAATATTGAATTTCCACCGTAATAAAACAATTCATGTCAAAATAAAACATCACTTCATAAAAGGATAACTTTATTTATGAAATTTCAAAAATAAAATTCTCATTAGAGTACAATAGGATAATGTGACAAATAGTAAAATCTTAATTTTGTTTAGTTAACTGCACTCGGTGGAGAAAGATAGTGGGAGAGGAAGTTGGAGGAGGTGGAAGAAGGTGGAGGGAGATGGAGAAAAAAAAAATTGAAAAGAAAAGAAACTAGAGGAGTTTAAATGTAAACGATGAATCAGCTCTCTTGACATGTGACATTTTTAAATGTTTTTAATAATTTAAAGAAAGAGACCAAATAGATTCTATTAACAAATAAATACCGGACCCATTAAATACAAAAGAAAAAAATATAGGACATAAAAAAATATAAGAGTGAAATTATTGAATAGGCCATTTTTTTAAAAAAATATTTTACATGGAGACTAACTTAAATTAATATTTAGATTGAACAATTAACATTAACCAACCTGAAGCTAAACCACTTTTATGAAAAAATACTTTAAAACTTGGCAAATTAGCACTGACTTAATCAACACTATTTGGAATTGGTACATCAGTTTTCTCGTTGAATGTGTGCATACAATACTATTAACTAATTAGCTTAGCAAAACCCTTACCCTTGATTACATGTTTTAGATGGAGAGGACATAAATATAGTGGTTTAACCATTGTGACAAAAACACCAAATTCTGTCGTATGGTTAAATATAGCAAATCCACTAAATCAAAGCTTTCTCTAAGGAATGATCACAACTTCCTCTTTTCTCTATCAAATATTAATAATCATGTATCATTAAATTATGCTCATGTCTATATACTTAAAAAAATTATTATCTCTAATAATGATTTCATCAAAGTTCTTACTCCTGTTGTTAATCATGATTATAGTCGCAAGCTGATCTGTGTGCTTGAGTTCAAAGTAGTTTCCATGGTTTTGATATTAAAAGAGTCACAAACTAGATTGGAATTTGCTTCTTTCCACATTGAAAGTTGGTTTTAGTGATATTTTTTATTATTGGATTGATGTCATTTTTAGTAGAATTTTCAATCTCTATTAATGGTAACATGGAAGCTTACATGGCTTTTAAGAAAGGTGTGAGCCAAAGGGATCCTATCTCACCCATGGTTGTTGGCTTTATAACATAGGTTCATTGATGATACAAAGGCTAACTAGTGACGCGCGAAGCTGACGTCAATGATTGTCAATGATGTGTAGATAGAGGACGTTGGTGACAGTGACAATGACAATGGTGACAAAGTTAGAGAAGGAGGTGGAGGAAAAGAAGGAGAAGATAAAGGAAGAGGAAGAGGAAAGAGGAAGACAAGTAGGAGGAGGATGAGAGCTCAAAGGATGAAATGACCTAGAGTGACGGTGGTGGCGAGTGCAAAAAGATGATGAAATAAGTAAAAAGAAGAGGAAGAGGAACAAGGAGATCAAATCACGCATTTTAGTGATGAATGTTAACGATCGATTTTTATTGACGGGTATTTACCAACGAATTTTTGGTCGTCGGTATTTACAGACAAATGTTTGTGTCGTTGGTAAACTTTATCGACGACCACTTTATCAATGATTTCTGTCCGTCGGTAAATCATGTTTACCGATGGATTTTTGCTATTGCTAATAGATTATGATCGTCGGTAATATATTATTCTCTTGTAGGACCATGATATGTTTAAAGGTATAAAAAACATTGTATTTTCCATCTAGACTACATTTTTGTCTTTTGCAAGACAAATACCCAATTATTACTTTCGATATGATCATGATTTTAGTCAAATTGATAGTTCTAGCTAAATGGTGTTTTTATGCAAGTTTTATATCTTTAAGCTATCTATATGCCTTAAAACATCCTGTTTTTTTGTCATGGATCATTGCCTTTAACATATCTAGGTGTATCTATTTTAAAAAGAGTTATGTACACCATTTTTGTGGCTTAGTACATTAGATTCATATTAAATTTTCTCTTTGAAAGGAAATCTTTTGTCGATTATTAAACATATTAAGCAAGTTCATTTTGTGATATCAAGTTTAATTTGTTTCTTGGAAGAAGGTATGTTTGCTAACTATTGAGGGAGGGTTAGGTTTCGTTTCCATTTATGATCTTAATAGAGCCTGTAATATTAAACGTGCATAACATATGCTAATATCTTAATCAGATTGTGCTCCCATGATGTAACCATGTTTCTTCAATGTTAATCTTCATTTCAAAAGTCACAAGCCTTCTTATTTATAGCCATCTTTAGCTAAGCTTATCGGTGAACTCCGTAATAATATTGGTGGGGTAGAGGCAATTCTTAAATCAAATTTTAGAATACTTGGTTCCTAGACTCTCCTATAGAAAAATCAATTAAACAATATTCACAATCAACCTAAAGCCACTATGAAGGATTTCACATGAAGGATCTCTGCAAATCCTCACGTGTATCACTCATAAACTACCAATTTTAAATGTGAAGCTATTTGTTTGAGATCCAACATTGACTAGAGATATTGTTAAATTATAGTATATAAGTGTCTACAAACATCACCTTAAAAACTAGTTTTGTGAGGTTGAGTTAGACTTACACTACACTTTCAAATATTATATCAGAATATATCCAAATGATTGTTGAACCTATTTGAAGCCCCTCTATTATAATTAAATATGATTAATCTTCGGCATGAGGGGTTGTGTTGAATATCCATATTAACTTGAAATATGATAAAAGTATAATATATATAAGAGGGTGAAAACCTAAACTTACAAGCTAGTTTGTGAGGCTAAGTTAGACTTAAAGTCCATTTTCTAATATGGCATTACAACATGTCCAACCTCTCCTTTAATGCTCAAGATGTCTAGTCCTTAATATGGATGTGTTAAAGATACCACATATTGGTTAAAGAAAAGTATAGTATATAAATAGGTGTAAACTTTACATTACAAACCAATTATTGTGAGATTGAGTTAAGTTTAAAATTTTTAGAGAGAGAAGTCACGTATATAATGGTTTAACTATGATGATAAAAACTCCAAATTCTTTCACATGGTTATCAATAGTCCATTAGTTAAATTTATTTTATAAGGATATTTTCTACTTACAACTTTCTCCTTTCTCTATTTAATATAATAAATCATGTTATTAAATTCTTCTATGATCCATATACTTAAAACAATATTATCTTTGATAATTATCTCATTAATATAGTCATTACTCATATGAATAACTATGTTTATGATCACTTATGTGCTTGATTTCAAAGAAATCTTCGTAGTTATGTTTGACTTTAATAGTAATAATGCCTTAGGTCCATCAAACACTTCACAAGGTGTAAACCAATTTTGTCAATAAAGATGATTTCTTCCTATTCTAAATGCCATCTCTATTTCACTGGTACCTAAGGTTTAGAGTGTTGAGTGAATTCAAGATTTCAGACTAATTGTTGTTGCAAACTTTGGTTTTAAAATAATCACTAAAGTTTTGGTTGGTCTCTTATCTTGTATTACTATGAAGAATTGTCCTTCCTTAAAAATGTGGCTTTATAAAAGTATGGATATAATGGATGACACCAATATCACATCAAAAGTTATTGACATGCTTGATTGACACATTAGTGGAGAAAAAGTAACCATAAAGTTTTATATGAAATTGTTCTCTAAGATGTTGGATTATAATTTTCATCTTTCCACATTGAAAACCATTGCTTCAAATGATATTTTCTACTCGTGGATTAATGTCATTTAGCTAGACTCTCATTCTTTATTAATGATAACCTAGAAGGTTATATGGATTTTAAAAGAAGGTGTTAGGCAGGGGGGTCCTCTTTCACCCATGCATATTTGTTTTCTAAAAGAGGTTTTTAACAAATACATGTCCTACTTGAAAGAACACACATATTCTTCCCATGGATCTAATGTTACAAAAGAACTATATGTTTTGTATGCAAATGACAAATTTGTTTTTTGTAGGACAAATACCAAATTACTACTTCACATATGGTCATGATTTCTGTCAGATCGTTAGTCTTGCTAAATGGAGTTTATATGGAAGTTTATATATTTGAATTTATCCATATGCCTTAAAACATCCTTAATTTTGGTCATGAATAATTTCCTTTAACATGTCTTATGGTACCTTTTTTTAAAGGAGTTATGTGCAAAAACATTTTGTGGCTTAATGAATTGTATTCATGTTAAATGTCCTTGTAAAAGAGGGAGCTCTTGTTTATTATGGACACGTTCAACTTGTTATTTGCTTGGTATCAAGTATAATTCTTTATATCTTACATATTCAACTAGTTTCTATAATAAATGATTTAGAGCGTTCTTTAAAATTGGGTTAGTAATATTAATCATAGTAAGAATGTAATTGTTTCCTAGAAGAAAAGGTGGGTTCGGTTTGATTTCTAATTTTGATCTTAAAAAATTCTATAATATCAAACATTCTTAAGATATACTAAATTCGTACTCGTCATGGACTCTCATGATATGAGCATGTTCTTTTGTAATATCCTCATTTGAAAAGACATAGACTTTCATCTTTGTGATGATAATTATTTAAGTTTACCAATGAACTCTATGATAGTATTTGTTGGGTATTGGAAGACAATTCTCAAAAAAACTATTTATAATGATACTTGGTGCTTGATTTATCCCATAGAGACGAACAACCACAACAATGTAGACCCACCCAATCCAATGATGCTCATGAAAGAATCTGCAATGGACCTAGAGTCATTCCGAAAACACAGGGAATTTTGGATCGGTGAAACCAACAAAAAAATAGAGATAATTGATTTACATAACTGTGAAAGGGGAGCAAAACCAACAAAGGATGGAAGACAGGTTAGTTATACAAACCTTGAGTAATTTAATATCTGACAATGTGATTTAAAATCTTAATAGATTATACTGGTTAGAAAATAGGAGATTAGAGGCAAGTAGGCTTTAGGAAACCGGAAATGAATTAGGATTAACGTTCACTAGAGAAGAGGACAATATATTGAGAAAACTAAAGGAATTGAAATCAAGGGATTATGATTTGCATTATTAGAGGGATGAGGAAGAGGGGTTGTAAAATCATAAATGAACATCCTAAGCCTAAATATAAGAGGAATGAGTGGGAGGGTAAAGTCAGAGTTTAGGGTATAGACAAAGGTGACACCAATTCTAAATATTTCCACTCAGGTGAATTATAGAATGAACAAAAGTTTGATTGAAGGACCATTCAAGTATCTTGGCATAAGTGTTAGGGAAATGCAAGAAAAAAATGTGGAACCAAAAGTGGAAAAAATGAAGAAAAATTTAACTTGGTGGAAAGGAAGACTCTTATCCTTCGCTGGGATAGTATGCATACCTAAAGTTGTCCTCCCATCTATTCTACTATATTATATATCTTTGTGTAAAACGTAAGCTTTCATTAGTGAATAAATCATGAAAGTAAAGAGAAAAATCCTATGGGGTTGGAGAGCAGATGAGAGTAAAATAACATGTGTGTAAAATGGACAACCTTATGTAAACCAAAGGGTGAGGGAGGACTTGGGATTAAAGATATGACGTTGTTCAATGTAGCACTTGGATTAGTGGAAATGGAGATTAGGTATAAAATGGCATTGATTATGAAAGGATATTTTGGAGTCCAAATACGAATCATGAAGAAGCTTGATAGAAGAAAAAGTAAGCAAAGGGAGTTTCGGTGGTGGAGTGATTTGCATAAGGTATACATATAAGGTGAAGATATAACATAGTTTGAGGAGAGTGTGACCTAAAACGTGGGTGTTAGAACTATGATAATGTTTTGGGATGATGTATGGCTTAGGGATAAATCCCTTAGGGATTCATACAATAGATTATATGGAAATTCAAACAAATAAGAACTAAAAATAAGTGAATGTGAGAAGTGGGAAGATGATAGATGGGATGGGACATATGTTGGAAGAGAGAATTATTTGAGTGGAAAAAACCTTACGGAAGAAATTGAAAGGATAAAGTTTGATAAGGTATGAGATAATATAGGGTGTGGGTTTATGGGGAAGATAAGGTGTATACAATTAATATGACATACACAAATTTGTAGCAGTTTGTAATGGAGAACATTCACAATTCTTTTATAGTTTATGAAGAGTAAAAACCATCCCATCAACACAATATTTTGTATGGCGTGCTATATCAAATGATGTGCCTACGAAAGCAAGTCTTAGGTGCAAAAGAGGATTACTAAACAATGATGCTTGTGACTTGTCTAGAGACTAAAAGGAAACTTTAAGCCACTTGTTCTTCATCTGTATTAGAACTCAACCATAAACAAAATATAATATGGAAGAGGGGTGTGGATAGTTGTCATGTGAAGTTTTTGGAACCAAAGAGGAACAATATAATCTTTAGGGAGGCTAAACCTCTTGCAAGGGAAATATTTAGCATGGCTCATTTAAAAGTGTGGGCATGAATGAAGCATACAAATATAAAGGTAAACTTTTCATTTTCATGTTGGTGTATGTTCCCTATACAGTGTATTAGATCAATAAGATCAGAATTTTACAGTACCAGAATGTAAAATGAAAGACTTACAATGAATATAATAAGAGAGAAATTGGGTATTATGTTGGAGACTGGTACATAGAGGGTGCAAGAAGAGAATGAAACTTTAGATGACGAAACAGAAAGGAACGATATATGTAGAGAACTTGGTTAATGAAAAATGGGTAGAAGAATGTTGAATCAAGAAACACAATGCTTTATGAAATTTTTGAATTAACACCTAGATGTTATAGTCTAAAGTTTTTGTTCTCTATATAGATATAAACTTAGGGGGAGACTTGAATCATTAATACAATTGTCTAAGATTTGTTATATACAATGATGAGCTAGAAGCTTAAGAAAAGGGAAGCAAGGTTGAATTCAACAATGGTTGTAGAAACACAACAAAGAACATTGAGTCTAATAGAAAGGCATGCCAACTTTGTTCATGTGACAACCACATTCTAAGCATAATAACCTGTAATTTCTTCTGATATTTTTTAATGACTATGTGCATACAAAAGTGCTTTTACAATGGTATATTTATGCAATTTTTATGTAAGATGAAAAGAATAAACTTAGCTTGTTTTTTATTATCCTTTTAAGGTTGAATTTTGTGATGCAAATTTATTGGATTTCATGAGTGCACAACGTACACAACCCATGATGACTATAGTGAGCTCTATTGTGATCCAAATCATTTGGATGGTTTGGAAAATGAAGAATTCTCTACAGTTTGATAACAAATTTGCCCTCATGGTCAAGGGTTTTCCTACATTAAATTTGAATTTTCTATCAGAGGGAGACTATCTAAAGGTAATGATATGAATGATTTTCTTTTCTTTAAATTCTTTTACATTCTTATTTCTTCCTTTTGCACCGAGGATAATCGAAGCCAATTGGTTTCCTCTTTTAACAAATTGTACTAAAGGGAATACAAATGGTGCTTCTTGTAGTAACTTTAATATTGTCTCTTATGATGATCTCTTTCGTAATAGTCAAGGTAATTTCTCCATTACTTTTCAACCTACATCAATATTTATTATGCTCTAACTATTGAGATTGTGGTCCTTACTCTTGTGATGGACAATGTTGATCATCTTAACTAATGTGGGTTATATGACTTGAAGTTAACTCAACTTGTTCTTTTTGCTTTTCGTCCTAGAAATATTATGCCTTGACATCTAATTAGATGGAGAAAGTGTTTATATTTATGCTCGTCCATGATCTTTCATTATGTGTATGCAACTTTTGTGTTGATAAGATAATAATATATAGTTTTGATAACTTACTCTTCCGTTGATAGGATAACCAATGATAGGATTGAGAACTTCTTATATTAGAATTTCCAATTTTATAGGTTATGATTTTGTTAGCTGCAAGAAAGCCTTCTTATTCTTCATAATTTTGTTATTACTCTTTTCCTTTCTTAAGTATTGATCTAGTTTTTTCATGATTTTTTTTCTTTCAATAGATATTTAAAGGGTTAGGTATGTTTTAGTTCCTAAACTTATATGTAAAATTGAAATTCATTCTTGTCTTAAACTTTGATACATTTTGGTCTTTGAACTTTAAAAATGAATTAATATAGTCTTTTTAAAACAATAAAGTTTTTTTTACGTGTTAAATGGTGTTTCAAGTTGACATTAGAGTTGAAATGTGTCAAATAGTATAAACAACTCAAATATCAGTCGAAACATCATTCAACACTTAAAAAAAGTTATCATGGTCAAGTTAAAAGGATTATGTTCATTCATTTGTAAAGTTTGAGGACAAAAATATATCAAAGATTAATATAAAAATGAATCCTACTTCTTGTATAAGTTTAGAGACTAAAACATACTTACCCAATATTTAAATATGGCTTTTGACATTAACTTTTCCATTAGAAAAATTCTTAATTACTATATATATATATATGTAAAGATGATTAAGTTGGTCAAGTTAACTTGACAAAAATGTGGTGGATTGGACTATATTTTTGAATTCACTAATTTGTCTTTCCAACTTAATACGATAGATAAAATATGTTGACTTCTTATTTTATTTTTATTTTTTTAGAAAAGAACATTTTATTAATCTTAAGCTTATATTCACGTCATGTAATATTTTAAAACTTTTAATTGTTTCTACAAAATTAAAAAGGTATATTTGTTATTGATATTAGTTTATTTTATAAATTCAACTATTTTAATATTAATACAAAACTTTATATTTAAAATTTAATTTGGTTCATTATATTTATATATTCTACATTTTGTACCTAAATTTTAAAATTTAAGTTGATTTTTCAAAGCAAAAATTTTAATATTTTTTTCTTTATATTTTTCTCATTTTTGTAGCTTTTTAATCCAACCCTAAGGTAACAATGATTTCTAGCCTGTATTGGGTACAAGTTAATAGGTCTTTGACATCTTTTTAGTGAGCTAATCATACTATACTTTGCTTTGTTACCTTTGAACATTCTGCCTTAACTTATACACATATTTCTTCATTTTGTTTTCTTTACCTTTTATTTCTATATTTATGGTTTGTAATTCATTTTAGTGTCCATAAACTTATCATAGTGAGATCAAGAGAATTGTAATTATAACATAGAGAAAAGGAAAAATTATTTTCCATTTGTTACTTTGAAAACATTACACCTATTATTGATCATGTGCATTGATTAAGGGGACATGGATCAAAACTAGGTGTAATATTTGAAAAAAAAAAAACATAGATAACACAATAATTGAAAGTCAAAGTCTTAAGAACAAAAATTCAAAGAGTAATAATAAACATAAATGATAAACTAACTTTAATAGCAAAGTAATCAAGGATTAAGGACTCACTGTAGAAGGAGAATCTTCCTTATCATGCCCATGACTAGGTCCAGCTCCATGTCCATGTCCATGTACATGACCACGAGCATGATCATGACCATGCCCATGCCCATGGCCATTTCCATTTCCATTTCCATGACGATGGTTTCCATTTAGGTTATCCCTTTCATTTCCAAGGCTTAAACGTTTGACTTCAGCTAAATTAGTTTTCTGAGTCTTTTTGTTTTCCCTTGCTTGACCGAACACAATTGAATAATCAGTGGGCACTCCTGGTGCCTTATGTTCCCACCCTCCAAATTGAGGCACAGACATCTTTGTAGGTTTTTTCTGCATAAAATAATGAAAAATAGGATCATCTTAGTAACTTTCTTTCTCAGTTTTTTAAAATGCATATAACAAAGTTCATTGATATGAATTTAGAGAGAGAATAAAGTTATTGAATCCCTTTGAATTGTATTGGTTAATACCCCCTCATCAATGCACATTAACCAATACAAGTTCAGGGTTTCAATCAAACTCTAACATATACAGAGTTATTTATCTACAAACATTTATAAGAAATGAATAATAGACTTCTATTGAATATTAAAATGTTGAATTATAAGTTAATGTGCATAAGCTTTTTTATTAGCTACCTACAATTTAAATTTATGTACAACCTGGGAACATAATTGAGGTTGTGTTTTCTTAGCAGTATATATTGTCTCTAGATCAACTCTCTAATAGGTTTACTCTGAACTGTTGCAATGTTGGTACCTATAAAACGTGTTGCCTAGGATATTTTTTGTAAAAGATTAAAACACTTCAAGTGTTCTTCATTTATTATCCAACTTTGTCTGATAAAAAAAATTATAAAAAAATATACTATTTGTTTTTTTTTATAAGCATAATTTATACAAACAAATTCATGCACACGAAAATTTAATAGGATTCAATCATCATGGCCTTGTATTGGTTAATGCCCCCTTAAATAATCAATGCCCATTAACCAACACAAGCTCAATAGACATAAACAGAAGGTAATGGAAAGAACATAATATATGGTCCTATAAGTTAATATTATTACTGGAAGTTTATGTAGTTTGGTTTAAGTGAACAAGAAAAAAAAAATTAAAATGGGATTCATTTCCCATTCTAAAAGGTTTATTGACCAAGTTTTAATGCGAAAGATTCCCATGTTTTGAGTTTTTTATTGTCTTTCATACTTGACAACATGATAAGATCATACTGAGAAGGAACCTTGCTGCATTGAGAGAAAGTTTGGTTAGACATTTAGTAAAATAAAATAAAAAATAAAAATTACAGATTACCACTATCAGTAATTAGTAATGATGTAGACATAAAACTAAAAGGAAAGTACAGTAGACCCCTGAAAATATTAATTTTTAAAGTAAAAATGACATTTACATATACGTAAATGATACAATGCATTATATCAACAATTGATGAAATAATATGACATTTTTTATATTTTTGCAACTGTCTTTATCATATTGAAAATATATATTCATAAAGCCCATATTAATATTTTAATAATTTTCTGAAATAAAAATATTGTACAAATAATGAAAAAGTTCAACCAAGGTCAAATATGTATTTTTCATAGTTAATTAATATATAGTACCACTTATGTTATATTCATGAACTATATGATACATTTCACTTTTCTTATCTGTCCAAAGATAGGGCACTGTTATAATAAAAATGCTATAAAGTATGAAGAGACCAAGATCTTGGTGCATTAAAATTGTAGAAAATTCTATGTGTCGATTTTCTTTTCTAAACAAAGCAAGCCTTTTCCTTTCCAATATATCGAGAATATTTTAAGATGTCAAAAGATAGAAGCATGATAATAACTAATTCTAAAACAATCGAAGATTAAATTATAAAAATATTTACACCTCTTGTTTTGCCATGGAAAAATACAACATCAAATTCTAAAGTTTGCCAAGGCCATGAGACTAATTGTATGCTTCCTAAGACTTGTATAGGTAAGTAGCTCTCTGCTTTTTCATTCCCTTTCATTTATCTTTCAAGTTTATATATATAATTTTTCCATCCTGATATTGTCATGAGTATGTATATTATTTCTATTTTACAATAAGTACATAAATGCAAATTATTTAAAGATTGAATGAAAAGTAAGAACACAATTATTAAAATAAAAATAAGTAATATTGGATTGATCTTCAAAAAGGACATAAAATAAGAAGAATTGTTCTAAAAATTGGACAATAAAAAGAGAGGGAAGGAAGGAGTAGAAGTTTTCCACTGAAAGAATATCGTGCATGCATTTTTATACACAAAAGTAATGTTGATCCTAAATCTTGTCTATTTATTTTTCCATTAACCACTTATTGTTGCAATAACCATTAATTTCAAATTTCTCATAAAAAAATGGAGTCCACTTTCTATTTTTGAAAAAAGAAGTTCTAGGCTCCCACCCCCAATCCACCATAATTCATCGAGAAGCTTACCTCCCTTCCTTCCATGGGTGATTCAAGTTGTGAACTTGACTCTTGGAATTGGGATTTTTAACAAAATATGTTTGCTTATAACACCACCTTTTGAAGATGTCTATGCCCTAGTATGGAGGGTGGGAACTTGCATGTCAATGGGATGTAGAGTTAGGAGTTTCAGATCAATGTTAAAGATGTCCCTTCCACAAAGAGGGTTCAATGGAAATGAGGTATTTGAAGCTTCATGTGTCTTCGTTAACTCTAACAAGAGTAAAAGTAGGGCAAAAAATCATGGTTCACCATTCTTCGCACCTTTCCTTTTCTGTAAATAATTAATTGTTGAATGTTAAACCATTGCTCAAATTTAGGGTAGATATCCTCAATTTAGCTTGATAAAAGATAGTTTTTTTTTTTTTATCTTTTTAATTCACGGTTTATAGTTTTTTAGGAGACACTTTATGCAAAAGTCCTCCAAATGTAAACATACTTTACATCAGAATGGTACACATAATTTGTGTTTCACAACACAATCAAATTTATAAAGAGCTAAAAAATAATTACACTCAAAATCAGGCAGGCTATTTTTGACTGGTTATTTGATAAAATAAAGACAACGAGATATTTAAGAAATGGAAGAGAAATCAATTAGGCATACGATTTGTGATTTAATCTAAATATTCTCCACCATCCATCATTGTAGTTTAATAGAGTTCTCAACGATACAAATTCATTGACCTTTATAACAAGAATTCTATATGTTCCTACTGCGTTCAATAGCTTCATATCGTTTAGAAATCGAGGTTTAAGACGATTTAAATATCTTATCTCTCTTTTCATTTTTTAAGACGTTTTTTAAGGATTAAATCGTAATTTTTATTTTACATGATCTTCTGTATCTTTTTTAGATATTGTGTTTCTCCATCATCACAGCATGAGTGTTAATAGCTCTTTGAAATGGAGGCAATTAATTTTGCAAATCAACATTTTTACATTCAATACTTTGAATGGAAATTGTTGGTGCAAAGTGGCTCTAAAAGGCGAAGGGGTTTGAATAGAGCCTATACACATTTAGATATCTTTTCATATAAACATAATATAGCAGACATAAATAAAGCAAGGAGTAAGGAAGAGAAGAATGCACACTGGAATTTAAACTAGTTCACCTCCACCTAAGGCTACATATAGTCTCCTAAGTCACCTATTTAAGAAATTCACTAATCAACACCTTTAAATAGCATGAATATCCATCTCTCTAGGTTACAACATGTGTCAACCTCTCTAGGTATCATGAGTATCAATCTTTTCAAGTATCATGAGTTTATCTTCTCTAGGAGAAAGAGTACAAACCTTTATAAGTATGATGTTTTATTCTCCCCTAAGATCAAGAAATCACAATTACAATAAAGATAATAGCTCACACAGAACAGTTACAATAATGCTCATAGGGTTCATTTCACATAGTGAAGATATATAATGGTTTCACTTAATTCAATAACACTCTCTAACGAGATGGATATGACAATATATGATCATAAAGTATTTCTCTCTTTTCTCTTTTGTCTTCAAGAATGATTTTGACAATATTTAAACACTTGATTTTTTTCTCTATATAATCTCTTACATCTTCTTCATCTAGGTCTTTGTTTATATATATATATATATATATATATATATATATATATATATATATATATATATATATATATATATATATATAAAGAATTGTCGATGTGAAAACACAAAGATAAAAGGTTGATATTTGAATAGGAAAAAGAGTGGATTCGTGGGGTCCTACATGAATTGGCTTATTCGAAAAAAGCCTTGTTCTTTGGAAGATCTGTCTTGTGTATGGTACTACATGGTTCCACCTTGCAAGAACTCTGAACCATTTTCTTGAAGCTCATCCTCTTCATCATAAATGATCTACTTATCCTGAAATGACCTAGCTCAAGAGGGAAATCCCAAATTATTGGACCTTTCAATTCAATCATGCAATCAAATAGAAAGCCCCAAGGACGCCATATTCTAGGAGCCCAGACAATGTGATTAAAAAAATCATCCTCTATCTGGCTGGTTGAGGACTCTTCCCCTTCTTAAAACTCTTATTCATATTTTTCATAGAGAAACCTCTTATCAACAATAGAATTAGATCCTTGGAGCATTGATGCAGAGTTAATTTTAGGATCATGCATTGCATCCATGTGTTTGTGATTTTTGAAAGAGAGGTAATAAGACCATCTTTGAGTGTGAAACTATTCTGGAAACCTTGGAATCCTCTCTCTTTTGTGATTATTTAGATTGTAGCTGTTGAAGATTGATCTTGGATCAATTCTTGGAGCTTTTTGCTTGTGTTTGAAGCTTGGATAAGGTGTTTGTGGTAGGCAGGGTTGTTCTACCACTGAGGTTTGATCTTTCTCAAGCTTTGTGTGTGTGCTTGGTGGTTTTTCAGGTTTGCAAGAGGTTTTTTGGTGTGCTGTCATGATTCTTGTGTGATTCAAGAGACTTGTGTGTGTATTGCTTATTTTGAAAGTGTAAAAGTGTAAACTTTGTAAATATTTTGAAATAGTGCAAAGTCATGCTTAGGTTGCCTTGACAAACTGGATGTAGCTTATGTTTGAGTGAACCAATATAAAAATCTTGTGCTCCAATCTTTTCTCTAACCCGTCTCTCTTGCATTATCATTTAAAGTTTAAAGAACTTGGATTTAAACCATCTTTTTCATATTCTTGAGTGTTTTGGTGGCATCTGTAGCATTGAGCATGTTTGCATAATCAATTAGAACATGTCTTGATTGTTCTTTCACATTGTTCTTGCTCCAAATAGCAAATCTACATTTCTGTATTTTCCCAGTATTTCATTCGATTGTTTTTCTGATTCAATCGATTGATTATACCAGTATAGTATCTGTCTAGTAAAATCTATCGACTAACTATGTTTTTGATCGATTGAAAGTATACTGTCTAGGAACTTTTTGCATCCAAACTTGGTGATCGAATTGATTCAATTAAAGATAGTTTTTAGCCTTTAAAGATTTCCTAAATGTTTTAACTAGCCAATTCAACCCGCCCTTCTTGGAATTTCAACCATTGCAAAACTTACAAAATATATCATAGGATATATCTATAAAACAACATTAAGCTTAATGTAAAAATATGCAATTTTATACACTTTTGAAAAGCACGTTATTGGAGTTGAATTTGTAGTGTTTTTTGAAAACAAAAGGATTATTCAACTCTTGAGAAGATCTTGGTTGAGTTTTGGAAATCTTAAAGCTAATGGTGTCTAATGTTATTGGCGAGACTTCCCTATCATCATGTGTAGGTTTTTCTACTTTTGTTCTTGTATTTCTTAGTTATTTTGAAAAAGTTTTTCCCATATGCAATAGGGTATTGTATATTGTAGTTGTCTTCTTGTAGGGTTTAAGAAATGTACACATGTGTGGAAATCATTTTGTATTCATTAGTAAAAAACAATGTAATCTTTGAATTAGTGAAACACTTTGCTCATATTGCAAAGCATACAAAATGTAACTCGAAAGAGTGAGATTTGTCTCTTGTTTATCTTAGAATCTTTAGTTGGGTATGCTTGTGTAATCTTCAATTCATAGTATTTGTTCCTTAAAAATTATGTTAATGTTGATCTTAGTTATTTAAGATTTCAATTAACTCTCAATAATAAAAAAATTGGCGAAAGTATTGTTTTGACCAATTTAGTCCTTCATCTTTAAAAATGTATGAATTTAGTTTTTTAACTAAATTTTGTTATTTGACGTTTCAAACGCATTTTATGATAGTATTTGAATTGTTTACGACATATTTTCGCTTCAATGTTAACTCAACTATTATCATAAAATGCGTTTAAAATGTCAAATAATGCGTTTAATTCAACTGCCATCAATGGTTAGAAGTATAGTATGTAATCACTTTCAAGCATATATTATTTGTTTCTATCAGAGAATTATTTTTTTCTATCATTTATTTCTAATTTCATTTGTACTTAATTTTTGTGTACAAGGTTTCTAAGGAAGCTGGTTTTGGGAGGAGCTTATTTGAAAGATTGAGTTCGTTAGGTTACCAAAAGTCTCTCCTAAAAGTGCAGCACAGGATGCACCCGGAAATAAGTTCTTTCCCAATTTCTCATTTCTATTGCAACAAAATTCAGGATGCACCAAATGTGAAAAGACATGACTTTGGGAAGACATACCTCCCAGGACCAATGTTTAGTCCTTATTCCTTTATAAATTTAGTTGGAGGTAAAGAACAATTTGATGATGAAGGAAGGAGCTACAAAAATTTAGCAAAGGTTGCAGTTGTCATGACAATACTAAAAAATCTACACAAGAGTTTGTCTTCTATTAATATCTTCGACAGTAATTTCTAAGATCTTTTTATTGCCTTTTTATTATTCTTTCTGTCTTTGGTGCTAGACCTTAGATGGCAATGCAATAACACGTCCTTTTTGAAAAAACATCTGCTATATTTTAGTCTGCATTTCTTTATTTGACAGAAGTTCAGTTCTGAATAGAGGATTTAGATGGTTTATTCCATGGTTTCTAACTACGAAATTCTACTTGTCTTGGTAGTATTAACTAAAATTAATAATTTGATTCACCTTAGTGTGAAAAGATTAACTTTATTATTTTCACTTGTATATTCACTAATTCAAGTAGACAGAAACCGAAAACAGAAAGACAGTGCTTTTACAATCCATGCTGTCTGAATTTGAATAAAGGGCTACCTTTTCTTTGAAGCAGCATGGCTGACATCAAAACATGAATTCAGCATCGGTATTGTGACTCCCTATGCTGGCCAAGTTGCTGTAATTCAAGAGAAACTTGGAAAGATTTATGAAAGTGATGAAAGATTTAATGTCGTTGTGAGTTCTGTTGATGGTTTTCAAGGAGGGGAGAAGGATATTATCATGTTATCAACTGTAAGAACAAGCAGTAGATCATATCTTAAGTTCATTTCCTCTCCGCAGAGGACTAATGTTGCTCTTACAAGGGCTAGGTACATCTTCTGCTATTAACTTTTCTATTTATTGCAGTCTTAATTACTTGTTTCTTAGGGTATCATATTAACTGAAAAACTGCATTTCGTTTGATATCTTGCAGACACTGCTTGTGGATTTTGGGGAATGAATGGGCTATTACAAACACTGTAAATGTTTGGAATGCAATAGTGCTTGATGCCAAGAGACGTAAGTGCTTCTTTAACGCCGACCAAAACGAGGAAACTACGAAAGCTATATTGGATTCCAAGAAAGAGGCAGATCAGTTTGATGATTTGCTTGATATAAATAGTGTCCTGTTCAGGAGCAAATTATGGAAGGTATATTATCCTCGACTTATTTTTTATACTTGTTCTTTTATTAACTTCTGATTGTTCACTGGTACTTTTACATTTCTCACTTTTTTTCTTGTGTTGCACTGGTAATGTGTTGTTAGCAACTTCTTCAATGGTTATTTTCATTATAATATCTGAATGCACAACATCTAGCGTATAATCTACCAAAAGCATTTCCTGAAGTAATCGATGTTTGATATTTGATGACTCATTAAAATTAAATATAGTTGAAATAAATCCTTGTTGTTTACTCCAAGTTGAAGCCATTTATGCCCGACTAATTTACATTGATTTTCTATGTACGTATCTGCAGGTTTATTTTAGTGACAAATTCTTGAGGTCATTCAAACGGCTAAAATCTGAAGTGACCAAGAATAGGGTTATTAACCTTCTTGAAAGGCTTTCCAGTGGATGGATACCCAAATGGATTAATGTGGACTTGTGTTGTGAAACATCATCTCAGATTTTGAAGAAGTTTAAGGTTGAAAATAACTATGTTATTTGTTCAATAGAAATAGTCAAAGGTTCAAGGTATATTCAGGTTTTGAAGATATGGGACATACTACATTTAGAAGATATCCAACAGTTGGCCCAACGCCTGGACAAAGTGTTCAGAAGATACACTGATGAATATATTAGGATGTGCAAAAAGAAAGGAACAAATAATCTTGCGTGAGTGCTTTCATTTGCATTAATTTAAAAACGTTTAAGCTCTTATTTCATTAACTGATAAGGAATTTGGTCTTTTCCCATTGTGAACAGGGGCATAGAATTTCCATTGAATTGGCAACTTTCAGCCAATATCCAAAAATTTGAGAATGTTCATAATGATGAAAATGGCAATGATGATACAAATGAAGCCGAAAAAACAAGGGTTGAGCAGGAAGAGTGTATGTTGTTGATGAAGTACTGTTCAATCTCGAAAGATTATATGGTTCATGGCCAAGATAGTCAAGAAGTGGATCTTCCGTACGAGGTAACTCATGAGCAGAGAAACATCATTCTCTTCTCAAAGAGTACATTTGTACTTGGTCGTAGTGGTACGGGAAAAACCACAGTTTTGATCACTAAGCTTCTTCAAAGTGAGATATTGCACAGTAAGGGAGTTCAACAGTTCTACGGATCTGAAATTTATGCAAATCTGGAACAGTCCAACGAGATTGCTACTGAGACAGAGAGACCAGTCCTAAAACAGCTATTTGTAACTTTGAGTGCTGAACTATGCCAGAAGGTCCAACATCGTGTTTCCCTGTTGAAAAGGTACGTAGATTGGATTCTGTCATAATACTATATCGTTTGATAACCTATTGTTTTTTACTTTATTCATAAAGGTAAAAATGACGATGGAAATTGAATGTGTATAAAGGCTTGTAGGTATAGACCCTTTTATCAGATTATTGATTTCATATCACATTATGATTTTTTAAACTTTCAACTAAAGTAGAAAGTTATAAGTAGTCTCACCAGTTTCATATACAAAAGAGTTTTGATATATGCTATAGGGTAATGCTATTATTACCTGACTATAGACCGTAAAAGCAACAAATGGATGAAGTTCGATAGTGAATTTACCTTTAAGATTGTTGTTTCTAATGTTTTTGTTTGATAAATATTGTAATAATATTAAATGTTGGGTTAATTTATGTCGTCTATTTGATTTTATATCTGAGAAAGCTGAGTTCCTGAAGGTATTCTATTGGTGCTCATCTACTTTCATTGAACTAAGAAGCCTTTTATTGTTTTATTATGGTTACTAAATTTTAATTTTTGATGCGCCACAGGTCCTTAGGTGAAGGAAGCACCTTAGCTGAAAATACTGCAGACCAATTTAAGAATATCCCAGATTCCTTTGACGGTCTTTCATGCGATTTATATCCGCTTGTGATAACATTTCGTAAATTTTTGCTGATGCTAGATGTGACATTGGGAAATTCTTATTTTGATAGATTTCATAATGTGAACCTTGGTTCAAGGTTGAAAACCTTCATGATGAAGGAAGTGAACTATGAAAAGTTTGAGTCATTATATTGGCCGCACTTCAATGTCCAGCTACGTAAAACTCTGGATTCTTATCTAGAGTTTACTGAAATAATGTCACACATAAAAGGTGGTACAAGAACGATCGAGCATGGTAAGTTAAGCATGGACGAATACTGTGATATATCTGAAAACCGAACTTCATGTCTGAGCATAGAGACAAGAATAATGATATATGACATATTTCAAAACTATGAAAAAAAGAATATTCAAATTGGCGATTTTGATTTGGCTGATATAGTGATTCATGACTGAGGGATCAGAGGTACAAGGGTGATCAAATGAATTTTGTATTCATAGATGAAGTGCAAGATCTGACAATGGCTCAGATTGCTTTATTTAAATATATTTGCAGCAATGTAGAAGAAGGTTTTGTTTTTTGTGGAGATACAGCACAGACTATGGGGAGGGGAATTGATTTCAGATTCCAAGATGTAAGATCCATTTTCTACAGGAAGTTTGTCTCAGAATCCGAGAGCTGGAATCATGACAAAAGAAAGGGGAAAGGACGAATTTCAGATATTTTTGTACTGAGTCGGAACTTTTGCACCAATGCTGAGGTTCTGCAGTTGTCACAAAGTATCATTGAAATTCTTCATCATTTCTTTCCTCATTCTATAGACATGTTGAAAGAAGAGACTGGTTTGAGAGTAGTGAAAATCCCACTTGTGATTCGATCAAGAAATGATGCAAATTCACTTCTGAAAGCTTTTGGACAAAGTACATGCAAGGGTGTAATTTTGGTGAGAGATAATTTAGCACGAGAAGAAGTGCTTCGAGTTGTTGGAAAATAAGCTCTTGTTTTAACCGTTTTGGAAGGGTCTTGAATTTGAGGTTGGTGGCACCATAGAACTTGATTGGTTTTACTCCTGTTTTTTCTTACTCTGTTTTTCTAAAGTTTCTTTCTGGTTATCTCAGGATGTGTTGTTGTATAACTTCTTTACCTCTTCACCTCTGCAAAGGAGATGGAGGGTGATATTTGACTATATGAAGGAACATCATGTAGGAATACAAACCTACTCTCGAGGATATTTTGATCAAGATTCAAATCAAAGCGTTTTGTGCTCAGAACTGAAGCAACTATATGTTGGTGTTACTCGTACGAGGAGTAGACGTTGGATTTATGAGGATGCAGAAGAGTTCTCTACACCTATGTTTGACTATTGGAAAATGAAGAATCTTGTCCAATTCCAATAGCTGAACTATGACACGTCGAATAGGTCCATTATTTTATGTGTTGATTATTGAGGATATGCAAGTAGCTTTCATAGATGAGGAAAGCTTTTTTTTTTTTGTTGTAAATTCTTCATCCTGCAAGGGTTTACCAAATTTTAAGCATGTACGAATCTAAGAAGAAGACGACAAGTAAACAATGGACCTCTAATATTGTTTTTCTTACACAAAATCCTATTTTTCTTTGACTACACTCTAAGGAGGGCACGTGAACTAACCTAAGTACCTAACACTCTTGCCCCTAAAATTAAAATGACAATCAATAACCATTCCTAAATTGACAAATTGTGAGGGATCCCGGTGTGTTGACACTTTGTTTTGCCCTCCATTTCACACTATTAATAAAAAAAATAATATTAATTTTAACTTATGTGGTGCAGGAGTCTAATACAAGATATTGCGGAAAATTTCTATACATACGTTGTTTTGTGCATAACACATAACACGAATAACTACATTAATACACAGAGCTAACCTTCTACTGGGATTAGATCCCTTGGTGTGTATTGGCTTTTTCTTTATACCTAAGCACTTTAATGAATAATTCAGTTGTTTAATATTAAGTGTTGTTATTACCAAATGCAAAGACCGAACACAACCAAAACGACACACCAAAATGCCATGAACAAACCATAACTAGATCGACTACCAACGACGACAGACACCCAATAAGGAACAACAGCTTACGGTTGGGCGAGTCAAATTTCGATTCCAACAACCACTTCGAACCCTAAGCTTGAAAATGAGAGGGAGAAAGGCTTTCCTCAACATGAGATTGAAAGTTTACCAAAAGAAGTGACACGGTTGTATCCTCAAGCCTAGGTGCAGCCCAAGCATTCCTGAAGGCCATGGACCATAATTTCCTAAATAGGCCCACTATTTCTGCGGCAACCCATTTGGGGTACAATACACAATGGGTACTTCTTCCTGCAACCCCAAACCTTCTCTTGTACCTCCAATAATTACACTTTTGACCCTAATCAAAAGTATGAAACGGATTCCGAAATCCGTTTTATAAATTTTCATGTTTTTTTATGAAACGGATTTCGGAATCTGTTTCTAGAAAAAAATTAAAATTTGTAAAACGGATTTCGGAATCCGTTTCAGAAATGTATGAAACGGATTCCGAAATTCGTTTCACAAAAAAATAAAATAAAATTTGTGAAACGGATTTCAGAATTCGTTTCAGAAATGTATGAAACGGATTCCGAAATCCGTTTCACAAAAAAAAAATTTGTGAAATGGATTTCGGAATCTGTTTCAAAAAAGTATGAAACGAATTTCAAATTCCATTTCAGAAAAGTATGAAACGGATTCTGAAATCCGTTTCTAGAAAAAAAAATTAAAATTTGTGAAACGGATTTCGGAATCCGTTTCATACTTTTCTGAAATGGATTCCGAAATTCGTTTCACAAAAAAAATATTAAAATTTGTGAAACGGATATCGGAATCCGTTTCAGAAAAGTATGAAACAGATTCCGAAATCCGTTTCTAAAAAAAATTAAAATTAAAAACGTGGTTGTCGTTGATGTCGCTGAGGGAGGGGTCGACGACGAAGGAGGTTGAGCTGGGGGAGGGCTGGGGGAGGCCCATGGAGAGGGCGGGGAAGTGGGTGGAGGAGGCGATGAGGAAGGCGAGGCCTTCGCCGGAGGGGCAGGAGGGAGAGGAGAAGATGGAGAAGGAGAAGTGGGAGGAGAAGGAAGCGGTGGAGTTGGTTTGGGGGACAAGAAAATAGAGGGTCAAAAGGGTAATTATTGGGGGTACAGGAGGAGGTTTGGGGGTGCAGGGAGAAGCCCCCATGCACAATTCCTAGTTTTTGCAAACTATGGACCCAAATGGAAGCCCCTTAGGAAGCTAGCCAACCAATGCATGCTTGGTGGGAGGGCCCTTAATGAGAGCAAGTGAGGTGAAACACATGCTAAAAGCCATGCATGACTGTGCCAAAGAAGGAGAATTAGTGGTGTGGGTGATTTGTTGAGTTGTGCCATCACTAATATGGTGAGGCAAGTGGTACTTAGCCAGAGAATATGTTCAAACAAAGAGTTGGAGTGTAAGGAGTTTAGGAGATGATGGTGGAATGAGAATGTTTATCATCTGACTTTCTTTCCTTTTTCTAATCATAAGATGTATCCTTTACCGTGAAGAATTTGTTCACTGCAAGCACAAACACATTAACTAGCATCATAGAATGGGCATTGGCTGAAATGTTAACAAACCCTAGTACTGTTATTAGGGCACAAAGAGATATGGATGAAGTAATAGTAAGGCAAAGAGTACTTATTAAATATGACCTACCCAAATTACCATACCGTGAAGCAATATGTAACGAGACATATAGGTAGAGCTATAATTTGACTCAACCATAGAGTTTTGGCCATGACTAACATGGATCGGGACCACAAAAGCCCGTAAAGTCAATAATCTCTCTATTGAAAAAACCTTTAAGGTCAAAATGCCAACAAAAATTATATGGGTCAGATCTAGCTCGTGGTTTCTTTTTTTCAAAACATGAAAAAAATATTTATATTTTTGAAATATATTATTAGACACATAACCAATAATCCCTGTGAAAACTAAAACTCAGCTTGAATCGACCTTTGCCCAAGGTCTGTCATCTCGACCTTCTGCCTAGGATGATTAGTTTTGACCTTTGACCTAGGAGAACTAGTCTCGACCTTTAACCCACGATGGTTCGACTCAACCATTGGTTGGGAGGACCATCTTGACCTTCAACCCGAGATGGCATGTCTTGTCATTTGAACTTGGTCGACGAGTCTCGGTTTTCAGCCCTAGTCGACTCTACTCGACTTTTGGCCTAGGACGGCTAGTCTTGGCCTTAACCCTACATTAGTTCTTCTTGACCTTCGACCTAGACCTATTTGTTTCAGCCTTCGGCTTAAGGCGACCCAACTCAACTCTTTGGTCCAAGTTGACACTATTAGACAAACGACATCAAGAAGGGGGGGGGGGGGGGTGAATTTGAGCTTT
>Ga0214544_1004596_pt1 | contig 27580 bp, 10 predicted proteins | sample CNSS3metaG_FD_160074 | JGI IMG/M metagenome (GOLD analysis project Ga0214544, IMG submission 160074) | Root nodule microbial communities from cowpea collected in UCLA plant growth center, Los Angeles, California, USA - CNSS3 | ecosystem: Host-associated > Plants > Roots > Nodule | place: USA...
TATATATATATATATATATATATATATGACACCACAACCCAAAATTTTGAGGTATAGAGTTTATGAATTGTTTTTTCATATTATAAAGTTTTTAATTTTGTCATTTTTATTTAAATTTACACTTTGATTATTTCCAACCAACTTTTGATTTATAGAATATGTTTTAAAAAAATGTCAAGAAAAATTATACTCAAAACTATTACACCATTTGGATTATAAGACTCATATCGATTGATTGAGATTATTATTATTTTTTTATATTCTCCGTATTTTGATGTTCAAGTGAAAGTTTATATATATATTACTCATAAAAAGAATAAAAAGATAAGAACTAGAGGTAGGTTTTTAGTTGTAATGGTTCGTGTGTTCTTAGATTGCGTGTGGTTTCTATTTATTTGGTGAAAGCAACCACTAACTAATTCATCAATACAATACACACATCCATTGTTGCATCACCTTAACCATCTATTACTTCATCCAAATCTTCCCTCCTTCTCCCTTCTTCATGTTCATGGATTTTGGAGTTCCAACATAAAATAATAATGTTTTTCTCATTTACCAATCTAATTCATTTAAAAAATACCTAACCTCAAGGAATAATACAACACAATTATAAAATAAGAAATATTAAAAGAAAATTGGTTACCATGATTTATACATATTTGGACAAACCGCTTCATAAATGCTTCTAGAAGAAAAAATAATAAGAAAAAATTAAACAAATTTCTTTGAGTTTTTTTTTTATCAGCAAAGAATAAAATTTAATTAAGTAGAGCATTTAAGGGGTGCTCTAACCCTTATACAAAAAACATAACCTGTAAGTGTTGATGCATAGCTTAGCAAAAAAGAGTCATCAACCAAAACCTACCAAGAACAAAGATGTAGCCTTAGTATATCACCATGACACTACACATAAGGCTCTGTAACATCTATGAAACTATTGACATACGACCCCCTCTATTGCAGATATGAAGTTGTTGCCTCTGATATAGCAGCAGTCAGCCCCCTCTAGCACTATTGTTGTGCAGTTCCATAGCTACAGAACTCAGTCATGTCTGATGTGTTGCAAACTGGATCCTGCAGCATCGCTATAGTTAAGCCTTGCATTATGATACTTTCTTCCCTTCACTTGAGGAACCTGCATTTGCTTACCTATCACACTAAAACACACAACATTACCGTATCATAGAGATTTTAGACATGTATGTGGGGATAAGCACCAATCACTATAGGAGAACAAGGCAGCTGGGATTTTGTGCTTCATCCACACCCAAGTTGTCATTTGAGCCTGACTAAAGATTTCTATAGGGTCAACTTTCCTTTGTTTAAAGATTACATTGTTCCTATGGTTCCAAATTTCCCCTATAATAGCTAACCACATTCCTCGCCAAGCTAGATTTTGTCTACTATTAAAGTCAAAAAGATGGAAGTGTTGAAAGTTGATCCTGGCTTTAATGTGGTGCACAGTGCATAACCCTAACCACCTGTCACACATATTCCAAACTATTTGGGTCACCCTACAAGAGAAGAATAGATGGTCTGTAGTCTCTTCATGTGCATTACACAAATCACAAAGACTATGTTGTAGTTGAACCCCCTCTTAAGTAAGTTATCCTTAGTCGGTAATTTATCCAAGAATATTCTCCATCCTAGTATTTGAGCCTTAGGAGTTACTCTTGTGCTCCACAACATTTTGAACTCATTGTTCTGTACTTCTTCATCAGTTTTCTGCAATGTTTTATAAGCTATCTTTACTGAGTATATCCCATCCTCATCTTCTTTCCATTTCCAAGTATCAAAATACTCCTTTCGTAATCGTGGCCCGTCAATAACGAGGAGGAGTTGTTTCTCCATAGTTGATTCCCATACAAATCGTGGTCTCCTCCACAATAAGTCCCAATGCCAAACATTGTCCTCCCAGTGACCGACCTCCCCAATAGCACCATCTTTACAGTCTGATATCATGTACAACCTTGGAAACTTACTTTTAAGTGTTTCTTCCCCTACCCATTTGTCTTCCCAGAACTTCACTTTTTTCCCATCACCTAACACCCACTCAAAGCTATTATCAAACCAAAGACCTTGCAACGTGCCCCCGCAAACCTTATGGATGTTTGTCCACCATCTTGAAGCAGACTTTAATACGATAGGATCATTAAGGTTTCTCCATGACCCATACTTTGACTCTAGGACCTGTTTCCATAACCCATTATCCTCCGTACCTAATCTCCATTTCCATTTGGCTAAGAGTGCATCATTAAAATTTTGAATGTTCCTTATGCCAAGTCCCCCTGCCTCCTTTGATCTACATATATTCTCCCATTTGACCCATGCTATTTTCTTAGTTTCTGAACTCCAACCCCAGAGGAAGTTTCTTTGCATTTTTAGGAGTTTGTTGCTCACATATTTTGGCATTTTATAAAAGGATAGATAGTATAAAGACAGAGCAGATAGAACAAATTTAATTAAACATACTCGGCCAGCCATACTTATAAGTTTCCCTTTCCAGTTCAATCATGGGCTGCTAGAATTGTTTTAACCTTGGATTTCCTCCAATTGGCATTCCAAGGTATACAAACGGAATATCCATATGTTTGCAATTTAGGGTGTTTGAGAATACTTTCAACATAGATGCATCCAGGCCCAGGCCCCCGACTTTAGTTTTGGAGAAATTAACCCTAAGACCTGACGTCAGTTCAAAACTTCTTAATATAACCTTTAAAGTTCGTGCATTTTGAGCTTTTGCTTCGCACAGGAAGAGGGTATCATCAGCAAATTATAGTAGCCCCACATTTGTTTCATTAGAGCCAACCTTAATCCCACTATACAAGTCTTTCTTAACAGCATGTCTGACTAACCCTGCCAAGCCCTCTGCTACAATAAGAAAAAGGAAAGGTGTCATAGGATCTCCCTGTCTAAGACCTCTTGTAGGGGTAAACTCATTAGTGGGACTCCCGTTCACCAGAACTGACACCGAAGAGGAGCCCAAGCATTCTTTAACCCAACTGATCCATCTATCACAAAAGCCCATTCTCTCCATCATATGATATAGAAAATCCCAATTGACCGAATCATATGCTTTTTCATAGTCAACCTTTACTATTGCCAGCCTTTTCTTTTTTTGCCTATATTCCTCCACTATCTCATTAGCTACCAAAATACTATCCAAGAGGCCTCTTCCTTTAATGAATGCTGATTGAGTGTTATCTATAATCTTAGGCAACACAGTTTTAAGCCTATTTGCTAGGATCTTAGATATTATCTTATACACACAACCGACTAGAGAAATAGGTATATAGTCATCCAGGTCGAGAGGGGTTTGTTTTTTTGGTACTAGTGTAATGAATGAAGCATTACACCCTTTTGGGATCTTCCCCTCTTTCCAGAACCATCTTACCGCATTGTTAACATCGTTCTTCAGCACCTCCCAATTGTGCTTTAGGAAGAGAAAGTTAAAGCCATCAGGACCTGGACTTTTCGTTTCTCCACATTGGTTTATGGTCTCCTCTATTTCGTTATCACTTATTTCCTTCATTAATAGCATGTTGTCTTCCTCCGATATTGTTTGAAACTCAATGTTACGGAAGTTAATATTGAACGATTTAGGTGCGGAAAACCTTTTTTGGAAGACTCGCCTTACTTCCTCCCTTACCTTTGTTGGGTCCTCACACCACGTCCCATTCACGTCCACCCCTTTTAGTTCATTCGTAATCCTCCTCCATCTTATTCTTGAGTGGAAGTACTTTTAGTTGGTGTCCCCTTGTTCTATCCATTTGAGTCTTGCCTTTTGATTTAATAGTGCACTTTCCTTATGTAATATTAGCTTCAACTCACTTAAGACTTCCATGCGTCTTGCCTTATCTGCATCCCCGAGATTGCTTTCATCATCTACCTTATCTAGAGCATTAAGTTGTAGGAGAAGGTTTTGTTTCTTCAAACCTATGAATCCAAACACCTCTTTGTTCCATGTTTTCAAGTCAAACTTCAACTTTTTCAGCTTCTCCTTTAGAATTATCATCGGGTTTCCTTTCCCAATATAGGTTTCCCAAGATTGTTTTACCGTCTTCTTAAAAGTTGGATCAGATTTCCAAATGTTGAGTGTTTTAAATGGCTTAGGTCCCCAGTCAATTGTGACCGGTTTAAGCATTAAAGCGCAATGATCTGATACTTGCCTTCCCATAATGTATTGTCTACTATCTGGCCAATGCTCTAGCCATTCAGTAGAGACCAAAATCCTATCCATTCTACTCTTAGCCATTCCATTTTCTTTGTACCAAGTATATTTCCCTCCAATCAATAGCACATCTAACAACTCCATTGTCTCTATGAAATTATTAAAACCTTGAATCTCTCTTCGAGTTGTGTTTCCACTCGGATTAATGCCCTTCCTTTCATTATGTTTTCTTACCGCGTTGAAATCACCTAAAATACACCATTGACTACATATTTCTCCCATCTTGAAGTTAATTAATTCTTCCCACAATTTGACTTTTTCATTAAAATTGCAGGATGAATACACATTAAATACAACAACTGGAGTTAGGTCTCTATTGGCATTATTACAATACTCTCCTATGACTCCTATGTAAGAATCCCCTATAACATGCTTTGAGAACTTGAATCTGTCTTTATGCCACATTGTTAAAATTCCCCCCAAATTTCCCACTGCCGAGATGCTCACCCAGTTTATATTGTTATCCCCCGACAAGTTATAACAACTAGATGGTTGTAAATCTCGCAACTTGGTTTCCTGAACACATAACATGTCTACTCCTTCACTTACTAGTATCCCCTTTAGGTATTTCCATTTGAGACCCTCACCTAAGCCACTTATATTTATGCTAATGATTTTCATTATCAACTATATTCTTCCCTATTACACTATTCCCCTTATTCCTATCCTTGTTTTCCCTATGATCTAATTCCTTCAAAATTTGTTCCTCTTCCCCTGAAAAAGTGACCCCTATTTGTTTTGCTAGGCTCCAAATTGTTACTGATTCAGAATTGTTCGACGGGCATCTAGTGGACCAGAACAGTCTATTGCAATTTAAGATGTTATCGTCAGACAATGAATTGCATATAGTTTGGACCACTGACCTGAGAATTTTCCGTTTGCTAGCCTTACCATTCTCCTTCACTCTGCAGTTGTTGGTTGTTGGTTGTTTCGTACTTGATTCTCCAACCCAGAATTGCCGCCTCTCCTGGAAGTCTGTTGGGTCCAAAATTGATTCCTTGATTAACGTCATGTGATTCAACTTTGGGTTTCTCCTGCAATCTTGGCTTCCTGTTTCCTGATCAGACGCTCCAGCCCTATTGATTTGATGATCAAAACTCATGCTTTCACATCTTGGTTGTAGGTCGCATTTCTGTGATGGATGGTTACGTTTAGTTGGTCCCGTAAGAGTCGTGTCATGGTTCATGTTTACCGAGCCTAAGTGATCATTATTAGGGCCCAATTGTGTTTCCTTGACAATAGACTCAACAGGATCCTTATCGACAAATTGGGTTTTCCCTAATATTGGCCCAAAATCACAAGTAAGAGGATTTTGTAAGTTTAAAAAAAAAATTAAAGAAATACGATTTTAACTCTCTTTTTTTCATGTTTTTTGGTTTTTAATCTATTAACTATAAAACTATCCTCAAGAATCTTAAGTTTGATTTATGAATCTTATTAGAATAACTTTAATTGAAACATGATGATCCCATTTTAAGTTTTTTATAATAATTGTCAGTACTAAATATCGCATTCAAAGTATGGTCTATTTTGAAAATTAGGATCTCATTATAATTTTCTTCTTAACAAATTCCTAGATACAAGAGATATATCAAATTCATTATTTTGTTCTAGTAATTTTATCCTTAAATATTAAGTTATGTTCTTGAAATTAGAAATATTAGTGGAATCTCACGTAAACATAACGTAGAATATCCAAAATTTTATTACAGAAGACAATTTTATTTAAATGTTATGGTCAATTAATTTCTCAAATAAATGAAGAGCAAATATGGTCTACAACAAATGATGTTAAGATACTACCATTAATATATTGTTAAACCATTAACCAATCTCACAACATTGTTAACCATTTATTTGGTTGATTGTTCCCAAGCACTAAATATTTTTCTCTCGTTTGAAAATTATTTTATAAAAAAAAAAATTCCATCTAAACATTCCTTATATATAAGGAAACGATTGTTCATAAGAAAAGATGTTGGCTTTGTCTTGATATACCATACAAAATTCGATCTACATTCATTCCTTGCATCTCATAACACCCTTTTTTGGAATTTAGAAGAAAATGATGCAGAATGAGCATGGTATATATATAAAATTAAATTCATTTTTTTTGTAACAAAAATTAAGGGCCCAAACCCAATAGCACACAGTCCAGCCCAAGTTTTCCAAGCCTCAGTACAGATGATGTATTAGTTTTTCTCTGTTTTCAAAAATATAAAATTGTTAACAAAATTACAAAAACATTTGTATAGCTTTACAAGCTCTCCCACTTCATAAATGTATTTTGTAGGGAAATTAAGGATGGGTTGATGTTAAACTCTCCTAGTTTAGGTTAAAACAAAAACCCTTAGCTATTGTGTTTTTTTTTTTTTTTTATTCATTAAGGATAAAGAGTGTTTAACTCCTTCACATTTGTATCTTTTATAAATATACATTCTGAATTTTAATCAACCCTCAATCTTTTTCTCATTCGTAAATGAATTGATTTTTGGTAAGATTTTTGTTTTCATTACCACTGAACTTTAAACTTTACAAATAACGTAAATAGTTATACGAAATTTTTATTTTATTTTAATTAATGTTTAAAAATTATTATTTTCTATAAATGATTATATTCTAATATTTATATAATATTTGTTAAGAATACAAGTGGGAGTCTAATTCCTACATTGAGTAGTAATAAGAAAGTTAAACATCTTATAAGAATGAGACTTATAAATTTATTGTCTTGAAGTTTTGAATTGAGAGTGGAGTCAATCTCGTGTGTGATACCTAAATTTATACATCATTTAAATCAATTTTTATAAATTATCAATATTCTTACATATAATGCTTAATTGAAGCAAGTTTTTAATTGTTTATGTAAACATCTATCATTTTATAAAATATTGTACTTTGATTAGACAAATTGATAATATGATTGTTTTATTTTTAAAAATTAATTAATTTAATATGTTTTTAGAATGAGATTTATACGTATTGCTGAATCGATAGAAGTCTAAGTTGAAATTCAAAATATTATTTTAAAATTGAATTGAATTGAATTTAAATTATTTTTAATAAAAAAATTATGATTTCATTTAATCATATTTTCCAGGAATAGTTACAATTATCGTTTATATAAATTTATAATTATTTACAAATTTATATTTAAATAATTTCTAGAAATTATTGATAAAATAAAAATATATGCCATGGGTTTTCCTTCAATTTTTTGATGTGGACTTAGACAAACACTCTCTTTTATTTAAGGTCAATTTACAAGATATTGTTCTTTTAAAACTCAAAGCTCTATAAAGGTTTTTTCTTAAATGAAGAATCAGAATTAAGGATGGAATGTGTATTAAAATGTCATTTACTTCGATTAAGTGATGCTAGATTATTAAATATATCAAAATAACTCTCAATGGATATAAGGGTAAGGATGATTAATTTCTATAATTACTTTTCCATTCTAAAGCATAGGGTGAAGGGAATAGAGATTCATCTTTAAAATCATTTCTTTATTTTCACATCAAAGTTTCGAGTTCATGTCCATTATAATAAGCTTTAATAAGGTTAGTTATTATCGGATTTGAACTCTAGAGTTTCATTATGATTTTGTCATATTTTAAAAAATTAAGAAAGGAAGGAGTATTTCAATTACATTTTACTTTAACTTTTATTTTCTTTTATTATTTTAAAAATAAGTTTATAAAAAACGTGTTAAAATTCAAAAGTAATTATTTTGTAAAAAATAACACTTCTTAACAAAAATTAAGCAAACAAACCCAATATCATTAACTTGAATACACACTGACCAATACTTTATTCTTCTTAACAACTGTTTCTCCAATGTTAATCCATTGTGCTCTCACACCCACTATATTTTTATATGTTATTTTTTTTATATTGGATATTTTAAATAAATTATGTTTACGCATACTTTAGGGAAAAAAATATTGCATAAATTGAAGACATTCTTATAACAAGGCCAAATATATATGATTCTGATTTTTTATAAATTAAAACGACAAATTTAGTTATATCAATTTTTTTTAACTTGTGGTTCGGATATCTTTGAACTACTTTTATTATAATATAAACTAACTTGCATGCGTTATGAAAAAAAGGTTGAAGATGTTTAGAACATAAATCTAACAGGGATAAGGAAACAAAAGGGGAAGAGGTAAAAGTTTTATTTTATTTTATTTTATCAGCAACAAAATTTATAGATATATAAATATATTGTCCCATGAATAGAATGACAAACATATAATTGTCTTATTTTTATTTTCTATCATCCGTTCTTTTACATTACCAAATATAATGAAACTGAAAATTTAGGTACAGTTTGTATTTGAAGGATAAACTAAAGTGATATTCACTAAGAACAAAATTTCTCTAGTTTACCCTTGAATATAAACTTTATTTTTTATTTTTTATAAAAATAAAAAAATATATATATATATATATATATATATATATATATATATATATATATATATATATATATTCTACTTTTTGTTAAAATAAAATAACATTTAGATACTTAAAAGAAAAGGAGTCTCGGTCTGAACATTCTCCTGAGGAACCGACTTTCATTGCGATGCGATTAATGAGGTGTGTAAAATTTGCCACATAAAAGAAAATTACACTAAAAGAAAAAAAATTGGAAAAATTGAAATGAAAAACAAAACCGAAACGAACGATGATAGTAATAAAAATGGCATATAATGAACGCTTCAACAGGAAAATTTATCGGATTAGAAAAATTCTCGTCTCTTTCTCTTTCTTTGATCTCGTTCCGCAACAACAACAACAACGACTCACGTTCCTCATGCATAATTTCTATCTCCTCCAAAAGGGTTAGGGTTTCTCATTTTTCTTCTTCTTCTACTTCATCCAAATTCCTCTCTCTACTTTCTTTTTCTTGCACTTCCGGATTTTGTTTCAGGACTCTTTCTTTTTTTGTGTATGTGTTTTAGAATTTGCCATGACGGAAGTTTGTAGATTTGAATTTTTCCTCAAAGAGATGCATGATTGAAGCAGAAAGTTGCGGTAAGCGGTGGTGGAGAAGAAATTGGAAGGTTGTGTGTGTGTGGTGTGCGGTGTGGGTGAGTTATTGATCAAGATCCTCAGATGAATGATATGAGGGTTTTGTTTTTTAGGTGAATAGAGGGTAATTGAAGAAGATGAGCGCTACTAGGTTCATCAAGTGTGTCACTGTTGGAGATGGAGCTGTGGGCAAAACTTGCTTGTTAATCTCCTATACCAGCAATACCTTTCCCACTGTCAGTTTTTTTTTTTTTCTTCTTTTTTCTTATTTTTTACAATAACATTTTCATTTTAATTTTACATCTTATTTCTTAATTTTGTATTTCTTGACTTTCGTTGGTAACAGGATTATGTGCCAACAGTTTTTGACAATTTCAGCGCAAATGTGGTTGTGAATGGAGCCACTGTTAATCTGGGACTGTGGGACACTGCTGGTAATATTGTTCCGATTCTTTTTTTCGTTTAATTAATTTTTTCAGATTTTTATTGTTTTATTTTGTGAAATAGGACAAGAGGATTACAACAGATTACGACCATTGAGTTATCGAGGTGCCGATGTTTTCATCTTGGCTTTCTCTCTCATAAGCAAGGCCAGTTATGAAAATGTTTCCAAGAAGGTATTAATTCTTCTTACTCTATTTTAGTTTGTTTTTCACTACCTTAATTATAATGCATATGTTATTATACCTTTAGACTGGAAAGTGATCTTTCCATGATAACTGCAAAAAATAAAAAAATAAAAAAATCCATTGATTAAAATTATTATTTTCATTTCCAGTGGATTCCAGAGTTAAAACATTATGCACCTGGTGTTCCCATTATTCTGGTTGGCACAAAGCTTGGTGAGTTAACCTCTACCTAATTTGTTTATGCATTTAATTGTTTCCTTCTAGCATATTAATCTATATAATATGAATTAATATTTATATCATGGAATCATGTATTTATATAACGTGATTGCTTATATTTTTTTTATAAGTTCATCGTTGATGAAGTTGTATAAATGGTTATGAATATATATCTCTATGAAATGTTTTGACATTCAAAATTTTCTTTTTTTATTTTTAGGTCTATTTGATCTTGTCATTCATATTTTTTTTACTTTTTGTGATTATTTTACTCTTATATGAATATGAAAGGGTTGTGTCAAACGATCTTTTTCTATGTTCTACGTTCATCGTTGTGATAATATCTAAGATTACATAAGAAAGAAGTAACTTTCACTCTTAGTCATAAACTTTGAACAATTTGGGTTAGGAATTGTGGTTGAACATGGTTAAGTTTTTGAAATTTGAAATGGGACAGATCTTCGAGATGATAAACAGTTCTTCGTAGACCATCCCGGTGCTGTACCCATTACCACAGTTCAGGTACAAATATATATATATTTTTTGTTCTTTAATTGTTTTACACTTACATTTGTATCGAATTTTAGGTTTTAGTCTAAAATTTTGTTGTGTTGTTAAAGGGAGAAGAACTTAAGAAGCTGATTAACTCACCTGCTTACATTGAGTGCAGTTCAAAATCACAAGAGGTTTTGTAGTCGAGTTATTTTGCTTCTGTTATTGCACACAATATTGGTTAAATTAATTGATAAAGTTGAACATTTTTTGGAGTTTATCGCAGAACGTGAAAGCAGTGTTTGATGCAGCCATAAGAGTTGTCCTTCAGCCACCAAAACAAAAGAAAAAGAAGAATAAAGGACAAAGAGCGTGTTCAATATTGTGATTATCACTATTTTTGTTCTGCCTAATATTGCCCTCCTCTTCTTCCATTTCTTCATTCCTTTGCCATTGAAGAAGTTGGAGTCTTCTGGGTCTTCATTTGACATACTCAACGTCTCCTTGGAGCATAAAGTGCTTGTGAATTCTAATTGTCAAATTTGCTTTTCATGCTACACACATTTTTTCATAACTTATGTTTTATGTATTAATTTACTGGAACTTCCCAGTTAGGAATTTACCACCTTATTTGCATGAATATATTTAAATTATTTTATAATTTCATATATACTGCTTTCTATATGTTTATCGACTCTCTATCATTTTGCTTAGTCCTATAAACGTTCAAACTTTTATCCTCCTTTCTTTCAATCAACATTTTAAGGATCAACAACGAGGCTTTATTAAGACATTACCATAGAAAAAAGAGATAAAAATTTAAAATATCTGACCTATTTACACAAAGGGTTGTAGATAATATTTTCTTTTATGTTTGCAACAACTATGGGATGTACACTTTGTTATATTTTTCAACCAAATAATAATAGTATTTTATTCAATTTAATTTCTCTTTATTTTATAAATTCAAACATAGTCATATAATATTTTGATATCCTTTACATTGTGATGTTTTAACGTACACAATTATAACTACATTATCCGACTTTTTAAGTTTAATATAGCCTTTTATTACTCAATCTAAATTAGTCTTATACTCAGCATAACATTGTTGAAATTGCAACGGTCCTAAAAAAAAGTTTTAGACAATTTCACTCATATCATATATAAATATTGAATAATATACACATTTATGGCGTAAAATCTCCTTAATTACATTTAGTAAAAAATTTACGATCAATTTGTTAATTTTCCAACTTTTAGTTAAAAAATAGTTTGACCTGATTTAACCACTTTGCTTTTTTAAAGGTATAATTTCCAAAAATGAAAAATCTTATAACATGTTTATAAAGAATAAACTATTTCTCTCTTTTCCTTGTATCATTGGCAGTCTTATTTAAATTTTGTATCACTTCACTAATGTCACTATTGCAAATAGACTCATAATGTTACCGATTCAATGTCAGTCCAATAAATAATAAACGTAAAAAATTACTGGTGGTAATTTTGTAATTAAAATGTCAAAATTTGCGTCGACTTGACTTGGAACTGATGTCATAGGTGCTTTCAAGAACAAAATGTTGACATTCTGAACATTGAGCAAATTAAGAATAAGGTGTTATCTCACATACTCATCAGATGGAGGGACTTCAAGACAAAACACTACAAGAAATTTTCTATTTTGCTAAAGAAATTTGCGAGGAAAAATATTTGTAACTAATCCCTCGCTAATTTGCGAGAAAATAGTGAAAAAACAAAATTGTAGCTAGTTCGTAGCAAAATAGCTATAAAATTAAAAAAAAATATATTTGTAACTAATATCTCGCTAATTTGTGAAGAAATAGTGAAAGAATTAAATTGCAGCTGGTTCGTAGTAAAATAGCTACAGATTTACCATAACATATAATTGTAACTAATCCTTCACTAATTTACGAAAAAATTGCAAATAAATAAAATTATAGCTTGTTCGTAGCAAATTAACTACAAATTTACTATAATATATATTTGTAGCTATTTCCTCTCGATTAAATTTATACTAAATTAAAATATAAAATAATTTTTAATTTAAATATCTATTTTTTAAAATTTAAATATTCTAAAATTAATTTTAATTTAAATATTTAAAATTATTATTTTTAAATATAATTGTATATATTAAAGTATAAAATATAAATATAAACATAAATAAATAAATTAAAACATATTTGTCTCGTAAAAACATTAAAAAAGTTTCACAACAATCAAACTATAATAAATATACAGTTATATAAAAAATCTTAATATAAACTTAATTATTAATTACAATTAAACAAAAAAGTTAGATATATAAACTTTAATTTTAATAAAAGAATTATAAGTTAATAGTGTTTCAGCAGGAACAATATAGTGAGATGAAACTAATTTTACTGGATAAACTGGGACAACTTTTTTGTTACTTTCAATTAGACTAACATTCTTAAAATGAGTATAAAAAAAAACAAATACTTAAAAATTAATCTAAGTACTTTTTTTTATGAATATATTTTAACAAAAAGTTCTTGCATATTTTTCTTTTAAAATTTTTTAGCATAAAATTTATTTGATTTTTTGTATAAAATTCATTTGACATGAAATATTTAAAAATTTTATAGTGAATACTCTTTTTGCATGAAATACTTGCAAAATTATTATTTTAAGTTTATTACATTAATTATTAGAAATGTAATTATTGCCTACAACTTTTGTATTCAAATTCTTTCTATCAAATTAATTATATTAAAAATATATGTAATTTTTCTTAAAAAATATTTATTACAAAATAAATACATATAGGTTATTCTTTTTTAAAAATACCTGTAAATGATTTAAATTTTATTTTATATTTTTATGACTTGAGTACCTACACATTACATGCAATTACCCTTGCGCTCTCCTTCATTTATGACCTTCATCTCATCACTTAACGTCGAGCATCCTTTTTAATAACTACATCATGTTTTTAATTCTATCTTCATTCATTCATATTCTGGAAAAGAATCTCAACCGTTCCAAATTCTCACACTCCATCACATCTCTTGGCAGTTTACATCTCTCAATTCTCCTTTCTCATTTTATTCAGCCCCAACTACACACGATCCCGATGATGTTCTGGAGCAATTCCGACGATGTTCCCGTGCGATTCTGACGAGCTTCCACGGTCAACAATGACAACAAATTTGCTATTAAACCATTTTCATGGAGAATTTTGCTATTATTACTACATGAAGAATTTGGTATCTCATTTTCGTTCTCCATCTCCAACAACCGCCCTTCACAAACCCTAATATGATGTCGAAATTCACGAAAGAGGTCAAATAGTGGGAGCACCACGTCAACTGCTGCATGTTCCCCACCGGAGCACCACTCCCAGGCCAGGAGCACCTCAACTGCCCCATCGTTGTTGAGTACGAAGGTCCTCGAGTTCCGTATATGATGTTCCTAAGCTTGATTCGCTCGAAATTGGCACCACTGTATCCGCCATTCTAATTTGCACGACTTCAATAGTGGTTTGAATGATTGAATCTGGTGTGCTTTTGTTTTTTGTTTCGTAGAGTAAGTAATTAATTGCTATTTTCATTTATTTGGAGAGTACTCTGCTTCATCTAGCAATCAGAGGGGATCTCTTATTACATTTGTGAATGGTTGGAATGGGGTGGAGATCGTTAATGCGATGCACCTAGGTATAACGCACTTTCTCTACTCAAATTAATGCAACTTAGCTCATTTAATGATTAGGTCGTTTATAGGTAGATTCACTTATGTTTTACCCTGCATCTTTTGCTCATTATCTCATTTTGCATGCTTGTGTCTACAATTATTTGAATAAATAGTTTTGTCCTAGAATTAATTTGTAATCTATTTTTCTGTGTGCACGTTGATGCAACCAACTAAATATATAGACATCTGTAGTTACGTGATTTTGGTTTCTTTCGTTATGATCCTAGTGGTACTCAATTTTTGAACCATGAAGAGATACCTCTTGCACTTGAAGCTGCCCGTGTTGGACTAGAAATTAGAGTTGTCGGCAATGATTGTGGTGAAAAGGTATTTATCATACAAAAATTATTCTATTAAGTGGAATAATGACCTATTTATTTTTTTATTATCTTCAATTATTGTCTAGCAGTTAACTAATGATAAGGAATATAACTAAATAGATATGGTATCGTATATCGAAGATTAGATTTGGTTGTTTGTTAGCAAGTGTCATTTAGGCATCAAGGTTTTTGTTACTCGAAATGAGATTATGCTAGCAAAGTGCTTTGAATGAATTTAATTTTGTCTTTTAGCCAATAATATAGGACAAATTAGTTCTGATGTTTAATTTAAGAGGAAGAAAAATGATAAGATTAAGATTTACATAAAAGGAACTTCTATGCCTTTACATAAACATCAACAACAAAAATACATATATTATACCATGTAAGGCTGCAAAGTAAGCACACAAACCTTGCTTTCCAATTTTCTTTACTTATAAATCTTCCCTTTCTCCTTTATAGTTGTTCTCATCATTTTCCTTGGTTTTATAGATTCTCTTGGAACCGTGCATTTCTTGGTTTTTGTATGTATGGGTAGAAGTTATAAAAATGATAAAATTGTTTTCTTTGAGATAGTAATTTATCGAAGTTTGTGTTACAAGTGAATTATGAAGAACATCTCTATTGGAATACTAGGCTATAATATGAGTCATTTTCATCAAGATGTTAACCAGTAATTGGTTTCAACCTTGACAACTTATTGGCTACCAAAGTGAGTATAATCTTTTAGCTTTTGTCTTTGTTGGGGATTCATCTGAAGTATATTGGCTATGGCTCCTCATTTACATTATAGATCGTGTTCAAATCTTGTACCATCTTTTTCCTGATGATTATGAGATAGATCCCACCTATTTATTATCTGCCAAGAGGGAAAATATCACACGAGAGAATCCACTTGTGTGAATGAATTTTGACTAGTTGGATTCTAAAAGATTTGAGGAATAACATTTATCGTCGCCTTCTGGAGTAGTTTCAATTATATTTTTATTGGAAAATTTGTGCAGTATTAAGAAGTCTGATGTAATTTTAGACTACTCTCTCAAATACTTATCATAATTAGTATTTACAAATTGTTTGGCTCGTTGGAATTGCGCGTTTTGATGATCTACTGATTTTATAATTTTATCATTTTAAGGTAATACTTCAAGAATTATTTCACCTGCTCCTATAAACACGAAAAAAATTATAGGAAGTTAGTTTGTAATAGAGGCTAGGAAACCAGAAAAGGGTATTGATTGAAAAAAGAGTTTGCGTGTTAAATCTTAACATATTGAAATGTTTTCTTTTGCTAATGCAAATTCAGTAACCTTTTCTAACAGATCTTCTTTCTAATATTTACATTTTTAGGTGCTTTTTCAACTAATTCAGCAACATGAAGTTTTCCTTTGGGTAGATGTTTCACATCCCCTTTCGCAACCTTCTCCACTTCCTCAGCCACTTCTACAATATCTACCATACGTTCTGCTTCGTCTATTGTTGTCTAATTTTTTTTCTATACAAAGATAAAAAATTCTGCTATAATATTGAAAAATAGTTTCTTTAAACGTTATAATTAACGATGTTCTTATTATTTTAATACCTTTGAATTGTTCCAAAATCCCCATTTGCCCCTTGTAAATGAAAGAAGTGCATTGATTATTATTCCAATGATCCAAACATTCCGGTTAGATAACGTCTTTTCTTAAACTTTGTTAAAAGCATATTTAGAACAGGATAGTGGCGCAGGAATTATTGTATATTCTAAATATCATTCTCTAATTAACATTTACGTAAGTCTCATTTTTTTAAATCTCGCATGAATTAACAAAAAATTAGTTACGAATTAGTGAGAGAAAAATTGTGACAATTAGCTATGAATTAGTGAGAGTAAAATTGCGACAAATTAGTTATAGATTAGCGAGAGAAAAGTGTGACAAATTAGCTATGGATTAGTAAGAGTAAAATTGCAACAAATTAGCGAGAGCCAAGTTGCTACAAATCAGCTACAGATTAGTGAGAGAAAAGTTGCGACAAATTAGCTATGAATTAGCGAGAGAAAAGTTGCGACAAATTAGTTACCGATTAGCAAGAGAAAAGTTGCAACAAGTTAGCTATGGATTAGCGAGAGAAAAGTTGCGACAAATTAGCTACGGATTAGCGAGAGAAAAGTTGCGACAAATTAGCTACGAATTAGCTATAAATTTTAAAACTTTCTCACTTCATTTAGCTGCCTGGATTTAGCTACGAAACATTCCCTAGCAATTTGCTAGTTAATCTGTAGCAAAAGTTGTTAGCGAGGGATTAGCTACGGATTAACTAAGAAATTTTCCGTAGCTAATATGCAATTTTTTTGTAGTGAAACTCATATGTCTTTGTGTTCGGAGATAGACAACATGACACTCTTTGTAGTAAGTACAAAATAATTAAGGAGGAGTAGATGCACTTTCATGCATCTAAAGAGTCTTGGAACTGACAAGTTTGTTTCTTAAATTATTTTATAGTCACATAAGTCATACATTTTTTATTTACAGTTATTAATTTATGTTATGTGTGACAGAAAAAAAAAAGATAGTATTCAAACAAAAGACAAAAGCTTAATGATGCACCACACATATACTCTCGTGAGGTGGCTATGCAGTATTAGAGACACGATTGAGAAAGTCTCTAGCAAAGGCTTTAGGATTCAAGTCCTCTAACCTAGTATTTGTACTTCCTAGGTACGAGATGTGGAGTCCAATGGTCACATGACATCACAATAAACTCAAATGATATCTGAAAAAAATAGTAAGTACAAAACCTAAACTCAAAACCATAGTTCAAATGAAGTGCTTTATGATTAAACTTGATTATGTGGTGCATGATGAGTTAGTTAAGCAAGAGACTCAACGTTTGTTTGTTGGCCATGGTCAGAAAAATATACTCACAACGACCATTGGAAAGCCAGACCACTCAGGTCGTGTGTGTAGCATTGGAGGTGTAATTGGTCTTCGAGATTACTATGATCTTCCACAAAGAAGTAACGAATCATTAAGCCAAAAGACCTTAAGGAAGATGAAGCTCCAAAGGGAGAAAAGAATCAACCAACACATGGTAGTTATGAAGTAATGCTTTATGGAACAACTTCAACAACAACAACAAATGCAAAGAGCACATAAAGAAAAAACTTAATTTCCTGCAGTAGTAGAATATGGAGTTACCCATTGAAGTTCCAACAGGATGTGGTGTGAGCACAAGAGGTTCATGCTCTGCTGTAGACCATACTGACTGTACAAGTAGCTATTAGTTTATGGAGATCCCCGTGTGTAGTGGTCGTAGGACGACAACTTGAAGGAGCACAAATTATCTTTTGTGCTCCCCTTCTGCTCTAAAATACGCGTGTGACGATTGATAAAGTTCGAGATCCCATGCTCAAGTGTGTGTGCCAACTTTAGAAATCTAATTCGTGGGAGACCTCTATAATGTTATTTTTAATATTTTTATCTTACAATTTATAAATAAATGATCTATATCTTTAAAAATCTTTATTTTAGTTATTTTGTCTTCAAATAGTTATCTTAAATTTAATTTTGCTTTTAATTAAAATAATTACTTTATTATTTTACTCTTTAAATAATTTTTTATTAAAATTTTTTATTTTAAAATTAAAAGAATTATCTATAATAAAAAAATAAACCAATATACAAATATATTTTTACTAGTCTCTCCAAAAATAAATATTAAAAATTAATAATTCAAAAATTTAGGAAGGTAAGATTATTTTTTACAAGAACTGAAAAAATTAGACATTGTACAACAAATAAAATCATAATTTCAAATTTACAAAAATATATTTTTATGAAAATCAAAATCAAAACTAGTTCATTTCTGAACTTAAGAAAAAGATTCTTAATACTTAATTGTAAATTTAAATTTTAAAATTTTTTTCCATTGGTTTTTGTTCCTTCCCTTCGACTGGAAGCCACATGCTGAGAGAAGAGAAAAAGAGAAGAGAAAACGCGCGTAGTTCCTTCCTTCCACTTTTGTATTTTGCGTTCTAAAATAAAAACACACAACCCAAGACCTCTTCATCCTGATCATGGACTTTAACCAACCAAAACTGCTACACCATTTTAATCATAACTCCACCGTAATAAAACTGGTATAATAATCCCGTGTTAAAGTCTATACTACAAATATTAAAAATAATATAATTAAAAGGTGTGTTAGTTGATAAAAAAATCTCTAAATAACAATTACTTTTAGATATAAAAAATAATTAAGTAATTGGATTGTGAGTTAGTCTCTAAATTAACAATGCTAAACATCAAGTCATTAATTAGTCAATCATTAATAATATTTTGACATTATCACACCTAATGCTCTTAATGCTAACATCAAACTGATATTTTACCATTGAAAAAATTATTAAACAACAAAACTAAGAAATGATTTTAAAAATTTAAAGAGAAAAAATATTGTATATTTTTTAAAAAATAAATATTTCAAATAAATAAAAAATAATTTGATTTATATTATGTATGTAACCTTTATAATTGTTTAACTAAGAACATATTTATTCTCCATTGAAAGTTATCTTTTTTCCCTTTAAACTTATAAAATTGTTTTTTTATAACTTATGTTAAATATTCTTTCCACGTAATCGATAATAAAATTTGTAAAATAATGCAAGCATATCTAAAATTATATCAAATAAATGTTCTTTATCTATAACATCAATAAATAATTTTTTTTTAATGTATACAAATTTTTAACATTTTTAATTTTTGAATCACCGTTTATTTAAATTTAATTATGTTTTTAATTAAAATAATTACTTTATTATTTTACTCTTTAAATTATTATTTATTTAAATTTAATTATTTTAAAATTAAAATAATTATCTATAATAAAAAAAACAAACATGTGCAAATATAGTTTTACTACTCTCTCCAAAAATAAATATTAAAAATTATTAATTTAAAAACTTAGGAAGATAAGATTATTTTTTACAAGAACTGAAAAATTTAGACATTTTACAATAACTAAAATAATAATTTCAAATTTTACAAAAATATATTTTTTATGAAAACCAAAATCAAAACTAGTTCATTTTTCTGAACTTAAAAAGATACTTAATGGTAAATTTAAATTTTAAAATCTTTTCCTATTGGTTTTTGTTCCTTCCCTTCCTCTAGAAGCCAAAGACTCATAAAAAAGAAAAGAGAAGACGCGCGTAGTTCCTCCCTTCCACTTTCGTATTTTGCGCTCCAAAATAAAATCCTCCATTATCATGTTTTTGATTTCAATTCAGGGCCACTTCTGGTTTCCGTGGGTATCGTTTCACGAATCTCATTAGGAACTGAGTTCGTAATTTATCCCTTGTTGCTACAAATCCGTAGAATAGGAAAGGGAAAATAGGGTTTTCTGATGTCAAAGAGAAACTGCGTCGTTATTCTGTCATCGGAAGATGAAGACGCTACTTCTAAGTTGAGTTCGAGTAGCAACTATAAAAAGACGAAGTCGAGGTCCACCTCAGCATCCTCTCGGGGAAGGAAGAAGGCACGTGCTTCACATTCTCGCTCTCACCTCTCCAAACTGCACGAGGTATCAGTTTTTTTTTTTTTTTTTTTTTTTCTTTTCACTTCATGTGTTTATTATTTACATTCTGTTACTTAAATTTTACTAATCAATGTGAAGCTTGAGCGAGTTTGCATTTTTTAATGTGTTTTATTTGATGATTCTTTTTGGCAGATAGACTTATTTGGAGATGACTTCAATGAGGTGTTTACTGGGTCAAAGGTATCCGCTGGTATGCTATTGCTGTGTTTATAACTTGTATTCAGTCTTTGTATTGTACATTTGTTATTTGTTTGCTTCAACATGATGCAAATGGATTCGGCTCCTCTAATGTGAGCCGTTCAATTTAGAAAGTAAGGTCAGTTTACTTAGTAACTGTTCTTGTTCTCGTCAACTGCTGAGATTACTAATTCTACACTTGCTCACTTCAGATAAGCTAATCTGATGAGATTACTGTTCAATATGCACAGTTCCTTTAAAGTGAGGAGGTTGCACTTTAGAGAATAAAGTGCATTTATGATCCTTGGATTGAAAAGCAATAGTTGAACAACTCTTTAGTTTGTTTACACAGATATTTGCATTTTATAACAGCATCAACCAGTTCATTTTCTAACTGACAGTTAAAACTTCACCTTATTCTCTAAATGTGCTCCTCGTTTTGAAGGATGCAATTTGTAGTACCACAGTGGTTCGATTTCAGTATTGATACTAATACCTTGACTTCGTTAAGATGCAAGCTTTATTAAACAGATTGCTCGGGTTATCAACTTCACATACACAGAACAAAATTGAAATCTTGGATTTGTACCTTTCGTCCCAATTGTTGTGCCTTCTGGATTTTTTTTTTTATTTTCTGATCTAATATGTTGCAAATGCTACGTGGATACAACAGGTACTCAAAGGAGCTCTGCAGAGGAGTTATGGGTTGATAAATACAAGCCCAATTCATTAGAAGAGCTTGCTGTTCACAAGAAAAAGGTCAAGAATCTGATACCTAAGCTCTTGATTCTGGTAGTGATATGAATATCATCCCATTTTCTCCATTTTTGTGGCATTTGCAGGTTGAAGATGTTAAGACATGGTTTGAAGAGAGGTTGAAATCTTCGAAGGTAAATCTAGGAGTAGAGCTGTGAGATTATAGTAGTTTGATTGACTTATGACTGTTATCTTGTTTTTCACGCACTAGAATATATAGCTCCATAGAGATTGTTATTCTTGTAAATGTGCAAAACAACTTTTTAGAATGTGGTAATGATAAATTAATGCTGAATTGTCAATGTTTTTAGAATGTTTGAAAGTTTGACCTGGTATAAAAAAGAGAACGTCATCATCTTTTGCTTGTTGGTTGTTGGTTGTTGTGAGTCTTCTAAATTCTTCCTCATACGTGTTTAATTCCAAATTTTACATTTCTATGGAACTTTCTTCTCGTGTACTGGGTTATATACTAAGTTACTATATATTGTCTTCTCTGAACTTTATATATGCATTTTTTTGATTTTATTCTATTCATATTGTGAGTTCCTTTTTCTTTGTTTTCTTTATGGAGAATTTTCAGGGTGTTTACAATAATAATGTTCTCCTCATCAGTGGTCAGGCTGGAGTTGGAAAATCTGTATGTAGCTCTACCATCCTCATTTAGCCTCTTTCGCATACTGGCTCAGCCACTCAGGACAATTTGGAAATGTTAATTTTTGGAGCTTCAGGCTTCTACGACTTGGTGTCAAAATCTTCTCTTTTAACTATTACTAAATAACACTTCACTTTACATTGATATGGATAGCCTTATTTTGATGTACTTTGATAGAAATACCACTTAGATATTTAAGCACTTCTTTTTACTATGTAGGCTGCTATTCATGTAATTGCATCTCATCTGGGAGCAATAGTTTATGGGTGGAACACACCTACACCTGTAATATGGCAGGAGCATCTTTATAATTCTGGCACAGGTAGGTTCAGCAACTATGTTTTGATGAGCTAGTACGAGTAAATCATGATTTTAAATAGCCTCTCTGTTAAACATCTATTTTTTCAGTGAAATGATTAGTGCCCTTGAGGGTGTATTGTTAAATTACAATGTGCATTGTGTTTACATTCCAATGTAGAATACTGCTGCTTCGGGTTGGTGGGATTCTAATGATTGAAATTTGTGACTTACTGATTGTGACCTTTTTTTTCTAATTTTCTGATTCAATGCAGGGACTCAATACACATCCAAGCTAGATGAATTTGAAAGTTTCGTTGAGAGAGTACGAAAATATGGATTATTGCTAACTTCTTATACTGGGGATTCAAAGCCTTCCATCATACTTTTAATAGACGATCTTCCCATGACTAATGGCAAATCTGCTTTTGGAAGACTTAAAAATTGCTTGCAACTTTTGGTAAAATCAACTCAGATACCCACAGCAATATTGTTAACTGACTGTGGAAATGCTGACTCAGTAGATTATAATGCTCGTTGCCTGGAAGAACTGAAGCTATCACTAGAGAGTTCTGGGGCTTGTAAGGTTACATCCTTGAAGAATTATCTTCTGGTTTTTATTGCCATGTTATAAGAGAATATATGTGTTAGACTTAGTTTGGGAAACTTTCAGGTTGCTTTCAATCCAATTACAGTGAATTCTATGAAGAAGGTTCTTTTAAGAATATGCCAAATGGAGCGGTGTGATGTGACTGCTGAGTATGTTGATCTAATAGCAAAAACAAGTGGAGGTGACATCAGACATGCAATCACTTCTTTACAGTTTTTCTGCCTGAAACCAAATCTAGTGCACTCTTTGGCCTCTTCTACTTCCTCTCATGTTTCGTTGAAAGAGGAAAGTAATAAACCTGATACATCAGATTCTGGATACTCGTTGCACTTTGGCAGAGACGAAGCATTATCTCTATTTCATGCTTTGGGGAAATTTTTGCATAATAAAAGGGAGACTGGAGTTGGAATAGAATATGGTGTGTGATTCAGCAAAATTTGGATTCCGTATTTTCTCTCTTGTACTTGAGGAAGCAGAAACATAACTAGGCTAAGTTAAATATTTGATATCTATGCTACATCTTTTAACTTGTTGATTTTCTTGTTTGGTAGATCAAGATGGATTTCTTATTCGAGAAAGACTTTCAAGATTACCATTAAAAATGGATGTCCCTGAGAAGATTCTTTGCCAAGCCCATGTGCAACCTGGTTCAGTTGCTGATTTTCTGCATGAAAATGGTACTTCCTTCCCATATGCTAGTGTTGACATTCTTCATAAAAATTGAAAACATATTTCTAAAATGAAGATGGCATCTTTCTTTAATGTTCTAAACCCAATCCAGTAGCTTTCTAATTCAGGCTAATTTCTTGCAGTTCTGGATTTTTTGGATGATGAGGCGATACATGACGCATGGACTGTGTCTTCATATCTAGGTGATGCTGACATTCTTCTTGCAAAACTCCGGGGAATGGTATGTAGTTATAACGAGGCAGAGGGTGTTTTACAGTCAGCTGCTGCATCGATAGCTGTTCGTGGGGTTCTATTTGGAAATTCTAATCCACTATCCTCCAGGTTATACTTGTTTACATTCAATGTTCCGTGACAAAACTTTATGTTTCTGTATCTAAACCTGTTCACTTGTACAGGTGGCATGCTGTTCGACGACCAAGGCTCTGGCAAGTTGAGAAAGTATCATTTTACAAGGTAAACGCATTATGGCTCCTCTATATGTTATATGTTCTTATCCCGCATTTTTTCAACTATCTATTTGATGTAAGTAATTTGGATTTGAAATTTATTATTACATTTATATAGTAGTTACCTTGGGAAAGGAAAAAGGACTCCGGAGAGCATCAATGGAAAGTATTTTTTTATAAACGTTATTTTTATGCCATTTACTACGTCTAATTATTTGATTTTTTTTTTCTCACTACAAGATTCAAATGTTTCATCTTCTAGATTTTTGTTTCTCGCCACTGTTGAAATTTGATTTCTGTTCATGGTCTTACATTGCAGAATGAGGTGGATAGGCTCAGAATCCCTGCCTGTAAACGGTTTAGTTCTTATCATATGTCAATTATGGCCACTGAGTACATGCCCATGCTTAAATTGCTCGGAAATAGAGCATGTGGATATGATGGACCGAGTCAGAAATCATCACCGAACTTGGAAATGGAAGACTTTGATTTCGATAAAATGGATTTAGATGAACAATCTATGGGCCTTTCCGATGATGACATAGAAGATTGGTAGGGATGCGACGTGTAATATACGTGGTTGCAATCTTACTTTAATGCATAGTGTTAGCACCTTCTCAAGCCTATCATCTCTACTATTGATTGAGGCTAAAGCTTTACAAAGGAAACAGGTTTGAGTTCTGATGCATGATCACAAGTCCGAATTGGTACTCTCAAGCCTTGATGGGGGATGATGGGTTTCTGAAAACAATTTTTTAGTGAGAAAGAGCCGTTGTAAATATCTACTTTTGTTAGTTTGTAGTTTTTGTGTTAACGCTCGCAATACAGAATTAGTAAGCTACTTATGAAGCAGGAACATGGAATGGAAGTTATTGGAAAAGATGCTTACTTATATATTACAAACAATTCAAGGGGGGCAAATTCCAAGCACATGGAACATAATTAGTTTGTGTTTTTATTCGTTAAAAGGTGTTAATTTTTGTTTTTGTTTTTGTTTTTGTTAGATTGCTGCGTAATAAGAGGAGAGAAGTTTGCAAATGATAGATAGTTGAATGCGGAAGTGCTAATGTTGGGACGTCCAATGTTCATAGTGATGCTAAAAGGTTGTGTGTTTTGAATACAATTATCAAGTGGTGATTTGAAGTAACATCAAGGTTTTACTAATCAATTTAAACGTTGATCAATTCGGCAATATTATACAGACATGTCAAGGAGCTATTTTGGTAGCTCATCGAACAATTTGTTAATATCTTCAAACATGCCAAGGAGCTGTTTTGGATGGGACCATTAAGGTGGAACTATTTTAGAATATGTCAAGGAGTTGACTTTGCTAGCTCAATGATCAAGTTGGAAATTTCTCTAACTGAGGTTTTGCTCATCTAACGAGGTAGTTGGAAAATATTTCCTAATATGTAATAAGTTGATAAAATGAAAGAAACCTTAATAATTTAAATTATTTTGGTCTGGGCTAATTAGTCTTGACCTTTGATTTGACTGGTATCGACCTTTGGTTCGATTTGACTTATCACGATCTTTATGGATTGATTTATTTCGATCTTTGATTATGACGGATTCAGTCTTGGTTTTCAACCTTCGGCTTAAGTTGACTTGATTTAACTTTCAATCCAGCTGACTACTCATCACAATCTTAAGCTTGCGTTGACTTATCACGACTTTCATGCATGTCAACTTGGCACGAACTTTTGGGGCTTACTGAACTTGACTTTTGACCTTGATAGATTTATCTTAACCTTCGATCCAAATTGAGTTATCCTGATCTTTAGTCTGAACTGACTTATCCCAACATTTGGCTTGGGCCAACTTATCTTGACCTACAACTTGATCCTATTGACCCAAATGAATCTTTAGTCTGAATTGATTTGATTAGACCTTTGATCCAAACTAAATTTCTTGTATTTAGGAGTTGTTTAACGTGTTGTTTGAGACAATTCTCACTTTGGTCTTGACTCTCACTTGAAGAGCATATTGAAGCATTGCTGGACCTCTCATTTGGTGGGATATTAAAAAAAGAGAACTTATTTAGGAGGGAGTTTGGCTAACCCATAAATCACGAATGAAATTGACACATCTATATATAGGATGATTCAATATTAAAAAATAATTAATTATTGTGAGGAATGAGCTTTCAACTCTCTCTACATGTTCGTTTCATACGATTTTTTTTTATCAAATTCGTCATTATCACAACACGACAATTAAAATTATTTTGAAAAAATAAAATAAAATAAAGTAGAAGAATGGTCACAATTTATCAAGGAAATTACAAAAAAAGCCTTTAAAAATTATCTTTTGGAAACAAATTTGAAACTTGAAAAGGACTTAAGGAAACTATGGTACAAAAGTATGCTATATATTATTGATGTGATATTAAATATGTAGACGTAGATCTTGGCATTCCAACTTCATGCATGAAGCATGTTTAAAATTGTTTTGGATATTGAATCACCCTCATCAATCATCAATAGTGGCAACTCATCTCCATAAAAGAATTAGAAAAGTAACTAACTTGTGGAATTTAACTTATGACAAGAATGTGGCCAATGCTTATAATTCACATACAAAATGCAATGATGACACTGAAGCAAAACAAAAGTGAAAGATGGTTGTAAGGAAATATTTACTGATAAGGTACATCTTATGATAGAAGCTAAAAAAGAGAGAATAATACCTCTTACGATCTCTTTTTTCCAGTAATAGAAGCAAGAGTAACACTTCAAGCACGTAGCTAAGAATGTTTTTTGTTTTTTGTTTTTTTTTAAGTTTTCTTTTGTGATTTCTAGTAATACCTCTTTTATTAGTTGATTAGAGGTTATGTCTTTTCTTGCATGAGTTGGCCTAGCCTCCTCCTGTTTTTTGTATTTTATTTCTTTCTTTTGTAGTGAGGCTAATGTATTAAAAGAAATTCATATTTTTTTCTCGTAACATATTTGTTCTTATGCTACTTTTTTTTTTTCTGAAGGAGGTAATTTATTTTTCTATTTTATCTTTATGTGAGTGTTTCTTGTTGTGTGTATAAAAGATAGATGAATGAGTGATTGCAATTTTCTTTTATTCATATAGTTTTTATTCATGTATATGGTAGAGATATTATATAAATTTAAAAAAGAATTAAGATGTCTTAATTTTTTTTAAATTTTACCAAATAATATTTTCTCGTAACATTTTTAGAAATTTTATTTTTAATTTTAACTAATTTGTGGACAAGAGACAAGGTGTTATTACTTAGGAAAACGATTCTTTGACAAACAAAATTTGACAAAGTTTTGACAAAGTTGAGCTGGCTTTTATATGTCATTGTTTTATTTATTTTTATTTGTAGATAATTTTTCGTTCTGGCTTTGAGAAGGGATAAATACTGTCAAACTTTCTTCCCTAACTTTCGTTTTCAAAGCTTCTATAGCTGTTCTTTTGTGTCACCATTCCCTCCTTCAAGCTCTCTTCGGTGTCTCGCTGCTTCTCCTCCATAATCCTTCGCGGCAGACGTTTGTCTCAATCCTTCTCTCAGAAGGTTACTTCCATATTAAGGGTTTGGTGTGTTCTTATTTGTACATGGCTTTCGTCCTCACTGTTTCCGCCTTCATTTGCATTGCTTTCGTTGTTCCAGTGTTGGAGTTCGACGACATCGTAGGTTAGTTTTCCTTCTTCTTGTATTTTGTTTTTTTTTTTTTTGGTTCCTTTTTTTCTT
>Ga0214544_1004597_pt1 | contig 27577 bp, 29 predicted proteins | sample CNSS3metaG_FD_160074 | JGI IMG/M metagenome (GOLD analysis project Ga0214544, IMG submission 160074) | Root nodule microbial communities from cowpea collected in UCLA plant growth center, Los Angeles, California, USA - CNSS3 | ecosystem: Host-associated > Plants > Roots > Nodule | place: USA...
CGGCACACATCCACTCATCTTCAAGGTTGCCATGGCTTCTAGCCTAGCCTTGTAGTGGTGTGCTTCTCACATTTTTACCATTCCTTTCCTTTCCATTTTATGTTTTCTTCTTCCTTTAATTGTTCTTAGTTTTCTATGGTTTATGTGCTTTCCATTTCCTTTTTGTTTTGAATCAATCCATCATCTTCTTCTCTTGAGCTTTGTGAAAGGAACCTTCACATCTAGATAGCTTGCTATCTTAATGTCCAGTGGGGATTCACTTAGCTTTCTTAATCAACTCACACCATATTCAACAATCTTAAAAAGAAACAAGATAATCCTTCATCAGTAGGTTAACTATACGTCTACTAATTATCTATATCCCAGATCATATTTTTTGGATTATGAGAAACAACCATACCATGAACAACAACCATATTCTGAGTATCCACTCCAACCATCATATGTCCCATTTGGTTCTCAATAGCATCAACAAGCACCACCACAACAAGTTGCAGCAACCAATGGGCCATCATATAGGGAAGTTGTGTTATTAATGGATAGACGAAGAGAAATTAGACACCATAGATGAAAGATTGCAAGCTGATCAACGATGCAAAAATATTAAACAAAAGTTGTATGAAAATAATCAAATATTAAACAACATGATGGAGGATGTAGATATCAACAACTTTGTAGAATTGCTTGTTACTGTTAATACCACCCTCGAATGTTATCTGAGATTTGTTGAAACCCATAATTTAGAATACTTCATCATGACATAAAAGATATGCTTCTAAAGTTGGCTATTAAAGCAGAACAAATGTCTGATGATTTAGGTTAGTTAATGAATGACAAAGCTATGAAGGTCACTTTAGAAAATTTTATGAAGATTGTAGTTGAGCAGAAGGCTAATATAATAAAAATGTTAAGGGGCATGAATCAAAGGATGGAACAATTGAGCACTGTTGTGAACGAGTACACAATTCAATTGTCAGATCAACCAACACCGAATTCACATCACATTGATATATCTACTGATGGATATATTGATGCAATCATGGATGCTCATACTAATATGTCTTTGATGAACATATCAATTTTATTAAAGATGTTGTTGAGTCTACAGATGAAGAAATTGAAGATTTTCACACTAACATATCTACAGATGGATATGATGATAATGCTCAATGTGAATATAACGTTTTATCTATTAATGATGATATGAGTACAAATGATCTTTTTCAGGAGCAAATTGGTGAGAATAATACAATGGAGGAATCCACGTTTCACCTCGCGATTTTGGCAATAGTTACAAGCAGCTTTAGGCACAACTAAGAATGAGCTTAGCCTATCATCCTCAAACAGATGGTTAGTCTGAGAGAACTTTACAGTCATTGGAGGATCTGTTGAGAACATGTGTGTTGGATCACTTGAGGACTTGGAGTGATATGCTATCATTGGTGGAGTTCACGTATAATAATAACTATCATTCTAGTATCGGAATGGCACCATACGAGGCTTTGTATGGTAGGAGATGTAGAACATCATTGTGTTGGCATCATGATGGAGAGTCAATGGTGCTTGGGCATGAATTTTACACCAGATCACTAAGAAAGTGAAGGTGATACAGGATCAGATGCGAGCAACCCAGAGCAGGTAGAAGTCTTATTGAAATAAGAGGAAGAGGCCGCTTGAGTTTGAGGCAGGTGACCATGTATTCCGCAGGGTTACACCGACAACGGGTATTAGGGCAACCCTCAAGTAGAGGAAGCTGACTTCTCGATTTATCGGTGTGTATCATATCACGATTGGACTAGTAGCGTACGGGATTGCTTTTGCACCTCTTTTGGCAAATCTGCACAATGTCTTCCATGTATCATAATTGAGGAAGTACAGTGCAGACCCTACGCATGTGCTGGAAGAGGACAATGTTCAGGTGCACGAGGATTTGACCGTTGGAGTTGGACCGGTGAGAATCTTGGATTCTCAAGTCAAGAAACTCAGAGGGAAGGAGATCCGTACTGTGAAGGTCCTTTGGAATGAAGCAACCAAGAAGATGACGTGGGAAATGGAAGACCTCGTGAGGAATTCGAATCTACACCTATTTCCCAGTAAGTCCAATTTTTGAGGAGGAAAATTTTATAAGGTAGGGGGAATGTTAGAGCCGCGAAATTCAATTAATTAAATAAATAATTAATTAATAAATGCGGGTAGTGGAAGCCTTTATGGCATTAAATGTTGATTATTGTGATGTGGAAAAGTATTAGCTCAAATGGTTGAAAGTACTTGATTGTGTGAGAGGACTTGAGTTCAAGTCCTATGTATGCCATTTATATGTTATTTAATTGATTATTATTATAATAATATGCTTGATCATGATGAGTGATAATATAATCCTAGAATTATAGGAATTCTCATGAAACATGAATTGGTTGAATGGTTGTGTATTGATTTGACATTGGCATGGTTATGGGTTTGAATCTTGGTAGGTCTAAATTAAAGTTCTTTTTACCAAAATTAGTTTTGGCATGAAGGTTTCTGGATTTTCGCTAGAAACCAACTGGCGGCAAGAACTGTCCGCCAGGCGACCCAACTTGCATAACTAGTTTTTTGGGTTCTCTATGAACAACCTGACAATGATGAATACCCGTCAGGCAATGCGAGTCAAATTTGACTCGATTTTGGGTTTTTCTGTGTTTTGGATTATTTTAGTTTGGTGGAAACGGGCTTTAATCATGGATTGATTAAAGGGAAGGGATAAATGGTGAAATTATGGGGTGATACGAGGAAATTGGGTGATTTTGGTATGAAGTTGTTTTGGGTTTGAGTAATTGGGGATTTTGGAATTTAGGAATTGATCGTAATGGGCTGGATTAGAAATTGTTCATTTTATGTTAAATTAATCAACGATTACAGTAGGGGAAATTGGCGTGATAAATTGATGAAAGGTGAGATGGGAAATCTGGGTTTTTAGCAAGTGAACAAAATTTGGGATTTTTCCCATAACTGATGCACCGCCTGGCAGGATATAAGGTGCCACCAGGCGGTAGCGTGGTCTTAAGAGGATATTCTGGATTTATGGGCGTGATTGGCTCGGATTGGGTTCAATAGTAAGTTATGGATAGACCGATTATGGGAAATTAGTAAAGAGACAAATCTTCATTATTTGGGTGTGGGGAATAAGCATGGGTAATGAAATGAGGTGGAAATTTAAAGTACGGAATGGAATATTGGTGATGTAACTGGTCTTAAGGTTTAAATGGTAAAATGTTGTAGTGGCTGGATAGGTTCATCATTGGCACAATGTTTCTCTTGTTGGTTTTAACTTGGAAGCAAGTTGATTATAACTGTGAGTGAATGATCATATGATACATTAAGGGATAAGACAGTGGGACATGATAAACCGTGTAAAATGGTTGGACTATTTAGGATTATGACAGAAAATAGGTACTATTGGGATATTGTGAAATGATTTTATGAAGTGGTAGCACTTAATTGAATTTAATTATTAGATTGATTTAGAGAATCGAATGCTTGGGAATTAGTGAATCTTAAAAGAGGAATAGGAACATTGGTGAGAAGCTAAACCGAGGAGAATTGATGCCATTATCCTACTAGATATCAACTCAAGTTTTGATGCTTAGATTGTGGATTGCAATCTGTTCTGGGTGTTTAGAAACTAGTACTGCGCAAATACTGGTGTAGCGCCTATAACACCCTGATTTATGGTGTCACTAGCGGTTATAAAACATACACTATGTAGAAAAACAACAGAGATGAAACTTTAATATTATCTTTAAACGTGTATGTCAAAATAAATTTCCAAAACATTTTCAAATAACAACAGCAACCTAAAATAAATTACATTGCCTTTGATATTTATTCGCAATGAAACTTAATAAAAGAAAACCCCGAGTTCATCTCATTCTCTCATCAATCTACACCACGTCTGATACACTTATATTATCACCTGCTCCCGTATAACGCAAACGTTATACAATCATCGCATAAACACATAACAAACACAGAAACAAACAAATATGGTTAAACTAACCACGAACAATGATATATAAAAGAAATTTAGCATAATACGACATTGAAAGTAATACTCAACATCATATCCAAGTAAAACACGTAAACATAATAATATAAGCAAGCTCTAGTTTTTCTTTTTCGAAATCATACTTCGGTTACTAATGCACACATTATTTCTTCTTCTGAAAATTAAAGTTTCTAAAATTAAAGTTTCAATACTATTACATGTTATTATATTTTACTTTATTTTTAAATTAATAAAGACCTATCCAAGAGAAAAAAATAAAAATAATATGAGCATATAAAATAACGTGTGATCATCCATCCCTTTCATTTAAATAACATAAAAACTATTATCCAAATTATAATATCTATCATAGCATATGGCATAATATTTTAATATATAGTATACACATATCTAGGATTTCCTATTTCACGTAGATTATATAAAACAAACGCATACATGTTTTTTTTTTCTTGTTAGTATATTAATACCTCAATATACATTTTTAAAGTGAACCAAAACTTTAAACTTTTTTTCCACGTGGGTCACAAACCCTTTTTGATGTTCTATACTAATACATAAAACTAAAATGTGATAGGTAATGAGAACAATCCAACACGTTAAACTCACTCAAAAGCACTACAACATAAAACCAAAAAGTTTAGCATCTTCACCTTTCTCGAAGGCACTAAACAAAACATGAGATATGGCTATTAAAACGCAAGCGGTTGCACCACAGTACATGATAAAAGAAATTGATTTTGTATGCAAACCATGGCTCTTCCCTAAAACACCATCACTTACACATGATAGGAAATTAACAAATCAACTATTGCACAATGAAATCAACAACCATGCACTAAACCTCTAACGTGGAAGCACTAGAAAGATAACCAACAAGACAAAGAAAGGATGTGCAAGCCATAGCCCTTACTCTACCGCTGCCTCATCATGTGACATACTAATGGTGTCCAAAAATTGCACCCAAACCATGAGTCTCTCCATAACGCATATAAACATAAAATATTCCTAATGAAATTGAAAGCAACAAACTAGGAAGGCTACACCCAGCATCACGGGATGTGATCTAATCCATGAACAAGGCTACCTTTTACACATAAACTAGCACAAGAAACAAGGCCTGCACCAGAAATGTAGAGAATGGAACACTAAATCACGCCCCATCTAAGCTACAAGGAAAGTGCAACTTTTAAAACAACAATTAAATAACTGGTCAAATCCTCCTTCTACGTGAATAACCAAAATTTAAATATCACCCCTAGGGTTTCAATGTGAACGAAAAGATTGAAGGTGCGTGTGGTGTGGGTTATTAAGGAGAATAAACAAAATTGCGCTACCCTCAAACATTGAACATCACGTAAAACTTGAAAACCTTTACGTAGAGCAAGAAAACATGGAGTTCAAGCAACACGGATTAGAACGCATATCAGAAAATAAAACAGCATATACTCCTCATTATTTCATTAGCACATGCATACTCTCAAAATTCTCATACGTTAATCAACAAGTTAAGTGAGAAGGAAGGTGATTGCACCATAACCAAAATAGGAATAGATGTATGCACTGAAATTACCCCACCCATATCAATCAAGCAAGAAGACATAATTACATGGCTTGCATCGCAACAAAATCAAATGAACATCAACCAAAAACAATTGCACCACTCGTCCAAGTTTCATTCATCAAAAAACCCAAATAACAAAAATGAAAACAAGTATGGGTTCAAACAAAAATAGAAAGTAAAGTCAGCTTGCCCTACCTGGATTGGTTCCTCCAAACCTAGTTTGACCACTACAACTCTCAATCTCCACAGTTTCTCTATTCCCTTCTTTTGCCATTTTTTTTCCTCTCCTAAAATCCTAACCTTTTTAAACCTATATAAATTTTATTCCCTTTCATTCCTAATCTTTTATGTTAATGTAATTAAAATAATAAGATTGCACTGTTTATATTTCTTTCCGTTCCTTTCGGTTTCTAAATATGATTCTAAAAAAACATCCTGCTACATCCACACACGAGACCAAGCAGAGAGAAAAACTAAAGCAATTTATGTGGGCCTAACAATAAAAGACAAGAAGAGAAACAAACAACATAAATGAACATATTCTGCTTCCAGCCAAGGTCAAAGCCACACACTCACGCATAGCAAACAAACCCATTAACCACCAAGCCAATTACTCTATCTTGATGCCATACACACTGTAAAATTATAAAAACATGTATTAAATATAATATTAATAATTAAAATAAATGAAACAATAGCTTAAACCTCTAAAATAATTATTCCAATTTTCATTATTCAATAAAAGATTAATTTTAAATAAAATCCACAACTCTAGTCAAGCCATTCATTTTTCCATGTTTTTCTCTTTATTCTATTTTTTTATCCGAGTCTTACAGCGTTTGGTAGTGGTGCTTGGCCATCAGGCAATAGCTACAATTACAATGGGCTTTAGAAACGTGTGGCGCCTAACAATGAGGGTAGTCTCGCCAAGCAATGTCTGCAACGCTAGTGTGCTTCAAGGCGCTTGGCGGTCCGGAAGCGTATTTCGCCTGGTGGCTAAGGAGCAGCGCCAAGCGATATTGTAGATGCAGAACTATGTTTTGGTTGCTGTGGATGTGCGTGATCTACAAGGCTTTGGTGATACCTCGAAGGTCGCTTGCTAATGTTCCTTGAGTTGTGGCTCAGAATGTATCCCTTGAGTTGTGGCTCGGGATAAGGGCTAAGTACGTGGCATTCCTTAAGTTGTGACTCGGAATGGCATCTCTTGCATTGTGGCTCAGGATAAGTTTGGTTTCAAACCCTAGTTCAAACAGGAGAAGTACGCCATGCTAATGTGCCTTGGATGATCCACATCTCAGGGTTAGGCGCCGATGAGCACATTAAACTATCCATGTGGCTAAGAGCCCTCACAGTCCAAGCATAACGACGCAATTATCAGGGGCGCGCTCTACCACTGAGCTAATAGCCCGTCGTGCGGGCCTCCCGCTAGGGCCCGCTATGCCAAAAGCAAGAGAAACCCCATCCCTATCTTTCCTTTTTTCACCCCCACCCATGTCGCCCTCGTAATGCCCAATCTAATCACAATTGTAGGATTTCACGCTGATAACACTATTTCCTGAGCTACCCACAGCCTTGGTATAGTTTCTGCGAAGATATGTGCCTCCGTAATTATAACAGCATAGCCCTAGAGATGATGACTGTGGTCGGTTGTACGACGTCTTCTACTGTTTGGTCTTAGAAGTATTCTTCTGCGTCCTCTCGACCTGACTAGGTCCCACAAAGAATTTTGGTTTCTTTTTTTTCTTATACGTACATGGTGTGCTAAAAGATTATTGGTTGGTGAAGAAATGTATGCAAAGTTTCATTAACTCTTTCTCTTGGCTGCGGGTCCCACATAAAGCTTTTTTGGTTTCCTTCTTTTCTTATACGTATATGGTGTGCTAAAAGATTATTGGTTGGTGAAGAAAAGGATGTAAAGTTTCTTTAATTTTCTCTTGGTCGCAGGTTCCACATGAAACCTTTTGGTTTTCTTCTTTTCTTATACGGATATGATGTGGTAACAATACTCATGCTCCACTTGTGTTTTTTTTTTATTATTAAATATTTGTATGGTTTTAGTTAGTCAATATATATGCGTGTTGTACCACACCTAGCCAATTCGACCAAGTAATAATAATAAACGTCCACCATATCTACACGCGAAGTTATTCAGGTAACCGACCTAGACTGACCTAATCCTACCCGACATAAATCGGCAACCCAGGACACTAAGTACCAGCCTAAGACCACGTACTAGCAATAGTGGCACAAGCCGCCAAAGAGGTAATCAGTCTATGCCGACCACCCTAGTATGCTTAATGAAATCAAAGCACTCCTAAAATTTAGTAAGCCCGTAATAATCAGACTAAGGGCCTGAGCTAAGGCCTAGGCCCACCTATGGCCCAAGCCAGGGCCCGGCCCATGGAATGGTCAGATACAATTAATAATCTATAAATATACATGGACCCCACGAATTAAAGGTACGCATTCATTACTCCATTAATCACCTGATTTGACTTTTGAGAGCTTTTGCTGACTTAAGCTTTGGAGTCCCTTCTGTAGGTAACCCCTCCCGGGTCCAAGCCGATATATGCCAAAGGGGGAGAAGCCAACCGAGGAGATAGCGGATATGGGTAAGGTGATACTTGTACCTAACTGATCTTATTTGTTCTCTACAGGAACAATTGGCGCCCACCGTGGGGCACGAGACAACACCTTACTACCCTTTTTCTCCGAAGATGGTTTCAACCCGTAGTAGAGCTGGAGCTAACAAGCAAGCTGACGCTGGCCCTTCAGGACCCGCTAACATCACTCCGGATCTGGCTACCATCCTTGACGGTCAAGCCAAAATGCAACAGGAGCTGGCCGATCTGAAAAAGCGCAGCGCTGATGAGATGGAGGCACTGCGACAGGAAAACTCTCGCCTCATGTGAAAGATCGAGGCCGATCCCACTCAGAAGGGAAAGGCCAAGGAGGCATCTGAAGCTGCAAGGTCCCCAACCTTCCAGCCCACAGAAGAAGAAAGCGAGTACAATCCCACCCCTCACACCTTCACCACCACCCAACAAACACCCATCCCCTCAATCCATCCCACTCATTTCCCCTCCACCCTACCAGGGCACACCGCGGCCCCTACCCCCGCCGCCAACCTCCACACCACCCAGGTACCCTACAATATCCCCACCACCCTACACACTGCTCATATCCCACCACCCTACAACCCCCACTACCTCCCTTCCACCCACATCCTCCCTCACAACTTCACCTCCACCTTTCCCACCCTTGTCCACCATCCCATCCCATCCCCCCCACCCACTCCCACCCCACCAACCCAAACGTCGTCACCCCTTCACCGACTTTATCGCCAACACCCCCCTTCCCACCCAGTGGGAACCCTTCACCCTAGAATGTTACACAGGTGAAACCGACCTTGACGAACACCTTATGATCTACATCACCCACGTGGCCCTATACACTTCCCAAGACGCCGTCTTCTGCAAAGCCTTTCCCACCACCCTTAAAGGCCCCGCTCTCGAATGGTTCACAACCCTACCACCTTACTCTATCGACAACTTCAACATCCTCTCCCATATGTTCACAACTCACTTTGCTGGCAGCCGCCCACATCAAACTACCACGATCTCCCTCCTCGGCATCAGGCAAGAACATGGTGAGCCACTTCGGCCATTCATCGACCGCTTCAGCAAGGCTGCCCTTCGCACCCCACACCTTAACCAGGAAATGATTCTCCAGTGTATGGCCCTCACACTCCAACCCGGCCCCTTCGCCAACAACGTCTACCTTCATCCACCTACCTGTATGCACGAGTTAAAGTTGCGGGCTGCCGACTATGTTCGCATGGAGGAGATACAGACCCTCTACACCAAATTCTGCAATGACTATGCAGCCACCACCGCCAACCCCCCCCCCCCCACCCCCCCGCCCTGATCCCAGACCACGAGAGCCCCGACAACCCCGCTTTACTAGATATGCTCCCCTCAATATCCCCAAATCCTGCCTCCTTGTTGAGGCCTTACAAGCTGACCTCATCCCGCCACCATGCAAGACGACTACTCCCCCCCAATGTTGATATGACCAAATATTGCCGCTATCACCTCAACAATGGCCACACTACAGAGGATTGCAAAGCACTCCGGGACAAAATAGAAGAACTGGTGCGCGTTGGTCACTTTCACTGCTTCATCCGCAGAGATGATCACCCATCTCGAGCCCGTCACCCTCCTCGCTCCGACCACAGACGCCCTCCCCATGACTCTCGTCACGATATACGCCCTACCCAACCCGCCAACAAGGATCCCCAACCGGCTCGCACCGATGTTACCCCTGCTGACCCTCCCTTACGCAGCACTATCAACAGCATCTCTGGTGGTTTCGCTAGCGGAGGATCCACCTCTTCTGCCAGAAAGAAACACCTCTGCAATATCCAATCCATCAACCATATTACCCATTTCCATCACAGACGCCGCATGCCTCTTATCACCTTTACGGATGACGACTTTCACGGCCTCGACCACCAACAAGACGACCCCATGGTCATCACTGTTGAAATCGAAAACTACACAGTCAAGAAAGTCCTTGTCGACCAGGGCAGCTCCGTTGACATCCTCTACTGGGCAACATATCAGAAACTCCAACTCCCAGATATTGCCATGGTCCCGTATGATGAACCTATCTATGGCTTTTCTGGAGAACAAGTTTTCACTCGCGGCTACATTGACCTTCACACCGTCTTCCGTGATAGAGCCCAAACCAAAACTGTTCCCATCCGCTTCCACATCGTTGACGCACCCACATCTTATAATGTCCTCCTTGGCCGTCCCTCGCTCAACAACCTCGGCGCCGTCGTCTCCACCCCTCACCTGGCCATGAAATTCCCCTCCCCTTCTGGCGACATCCTCACCGTCCATTGCAATCAACGCTTGGCACGCGAATGCTACATGGCCAGCCTACGCCAATAACTCCCAATCCAGCAAACCAATCACATCGAGCGGCCACCTAGCTTTGTGATCGCTCTATCAGATGAAGATCTAGACCCCAGAGTGGGCCGAGATGTTCGTCTCGAACCTGTCGAAGAAACCACCCCCTGGAACTTCTGAATGGCCACTCCATCAACCTTGGCACCGGATTAAACTCTACCGAGCGTGCCATCATCACACTCGTTCTAGTCGACAACAAGGACCTTTTCGCTTGGTCAGCTGCTGACTTACCTAGAGTAGACCCTCTGGTAGTGTCCCACAAGTTATCCATCTACAAAGAAGCCCGCTATATCTCCCAGAAAAAACACAAACTCGACGAGGAGAGACGCCTAGCGGCCAAGGCCGAGGCCGATAAGTTACTGAGCGTAGGATTCATCGAAGAAGCTCATTACACCACTTGGCTTTCTAATATAGTCTTGGTGAAGAAAGCCAACAGCAAGTGGCGGATGTGTGTCGATTACACATATCTAAATAAAGCCTGTCCTCGAGATGCCTACCCCTTACCCAACATTTACCGACTTGTTGACGGCGCAACGGGAAACAAAGTCCTAAGTTTTCTTGACGCATATTCCGGTTACAATCAAATCCCCATGGCCGCATCCGACATGAACAAGACCGCATTCATCACAGACGACGCCAATTATTTTTACAGAGTTATGCCTTTTGGCCTCAAAAATGCTGGAGCAACATACCAACGATGATGGACAAAGTTTTCAGTCATTTGATGGGACAATATGTCGAAGTATATGTCGATGACATGGTTGTCAAATCTCCCAACCATCACCAACACGCGCATGACCTCTCAGCAGTCTTCTATGCATTACGCCAATACAACCTTCGCCTCAACCCTGACAAGTGCGTATTTGGCGTTGACTGCGGTAAATTCCTTGGATTCATGCTAACCCAGCGCGGCATAGAGGCCAACCCTGAAAAGTGCAAAGCGATTATCGAAATGCGTAGTCCCACCAACATCAAAGAAGTCCAACGCCTCATAGGCCGCCTTACAGCCATTTCCCGTTTCTTGCCCAAACTAGCTGAACAAACCCAACCCATCATAAAACTCCTCAAAAAATTCGCCAGGTTCACATGGACTGACGACTGTGAACAAATTTTCCAAAAGCTGAAAACCACCCTTACCTCACCACCTATCCTCCACAAGTTGGATACTCATCAACCCCTGCTGGTTTACATCATAGCCACCGATCACACCGTTAGCGTCGCGCTGGTTCAGGATGTAGGCGGCACGCAGCATCCTGTTTACTTTGTCAGTAGAACGCTACAAGATCCTGAAACCATATATCAAATGGTGGAAAAGTTGGCCCTATCCTTGGTACACGCAGCCTGCCGCCTTCGCCCACACTTCCAAAACCACAGCATCATCGTCAAAATCGATTACCCAATCCAGAAGATATTGCAAAAACTAGACTTGACAGGACAAATGTCATCTTGGGTCGTTGAGTTGTCTGAATTTAACATCCGTTATGAACCTCATGGCCCCATAAAAGCTCAATGTCTCCTAGACTTCGTTAATGACCTCCAATAGACACCCACAGAGGACCAGTGGACACTTCATGTAGATGGTTCTTCAAATCCGAAAGGTGCTGGCGCTGGCATCGTGTTGGAAGGCCCCAACGACATCCTCATTGAGAAATCCCTCCACTTTGCCTTCAAAACATCCAACAACCAAGCCGAATACGAAGCCATCCTCGTCGGCCTTTCCCTGGCCCACGAGGTTAGCGTCAAATCTTTAACATGCAAAACTGATTCCAAGCTTACTGTGGGCCACCTGAATGAGGAATTCCAGATCAAGGACCCCACCCTTTTACAATATTACCATCTAGTCCGTGCAGTCATTCAATCCACTTTTGACCAAGTCCGCATCGAACACATTCCTAGAACTGACAACATCAGAGCTGACATCCTATCCAAATTAGCCAGCACCAAATGAAAAAGCCGCCACCGATCCCTATTACAATAGACACTATCCACCCCTTCCATCACAAATACTTGCCATAACCTAACTCACACCCCAGCCGACAACCTAACCCATTCCCAAGCCCACAATTGGACCACTCCTTATATCCAATATCTCCAAACCATTAACCCCCCCCATATACTAACAAAACTTGGTTGGCTAAGGCCGCCAGATATACCATGATAGGCGATGATCTTTACAAACGTGGATATGACCAACCGCTCCTCAAATGTGTCACTACAGAACAAGCGCAGTACTTCATTAAGGAGTTGCATAACGGCATTTGCGGCTACCATTCCGGCGCACACACTATGGCTACCAGAATCCTTCGCGCCGGTTACTTCTGGCCGACTATAGAAGTGGATTGACAAGAATTCGTCAAAAAATGCAAACCATGCCAAAAACATGGCAACCTCATCCACCAGAAACAAGAACAACTTCATTCCATACTATCCCCGTGGCCCTTCGCTAAATGGGGGATGGATATCCTCCCCTTCTCCCCTGGCAAGGGCCAAGTAAAATTCTTAATAGTAGCCGTCGATTACTTCACCAAATGGATAGAGGCCAAACCACTAACCACTATCACAGCCCAGCAAGCCCAGCAATTTGTTTGGAAGGATATTATATGCCGATATGGTGTTCCACATACCATCATCACCGACAATGGCCGATAGTTTATAGATAAGGAACTAGCCAAATTCTACACTGGTCTGGATATCAAACACATAACCAGTTCTGTGGAACACCCACAAACCAATGGGCAGGCAGAGGCGGCAAACAAGGTTATCCTAGTAGAATTACGCAAGCGGTTAGACAGCGCCAAAGGTCGATGGCCTGAAGAACTAGTAGAAGTGTTATGGGCTTACAAGTGCACCCCTCAGTCGGCAACAAACGAGTCTCCATTCAGCCTAGTATACGGTGCAGACGCCATGATATCGGTAGAAATTGGCGAACCATCCCTGCGCCGAGAACTATATGACCCAACCCACAATCATCAAAACATGTCCACTCACCTCGACCTCCTACTCGAGCTTAGAGAAAAAGCTCATATACGCAACTTAGCCGCCAAACAAAGAGCTGCCAGAAAATATAATGCCAACCTATGCCCAAGACCGTTCATAAAAGGAGACTTAGTTTGGAGAATGGCCAGCAGTGCAAGAAAGAAGGATGGCAAAGTTCTCCGCCAACTGGGACAGCCCATACCGAATACGCGAAGACGCTGGAGGAAGAGCATATCGGCTGGAGCAGTTATCTGGGGAAGAAATACCTAATACATGGAATGTGTTCCATCTCAAGTTCTACTTTAGTTAAAAACATGTATTGTATCACACCAAACACTTGTAACCCTGGGTGTACTCTTTTTCCTCACCTAGTCTTTTTTCCCTAAGGAGGGTTTTGGCCGAGGAGGTTTTAACGAGGCACCCTAGATTCAATAATAATACGAAGGGTTCACAACTTTACGACCATTCTTTACTTCACTTCTCATATTCATTTAAGTTCCCCACCCTTACCACAAGTAAGCGGCCTGGGTCGAACACCCTTAACTTGTTGGTTAATTCGTTTAAGTTCCCCACCCTTACCACAAGTAAGCGGCCTGGGTCGAACACCCTTAACTTGTTGGTTAATTCGTTTAAGTTCCCCACCCTTACCACAAGTAAACGGCTTGGGTCGAACACCCTTAACTTGTTGGTTAATTCGTTTAAGTTCCCCACCCTTACCACAAGTAAGCGGCCTGAGTCGAACACCCTTAACTTGTTGGTTAATTCGTTTAAGTTCCTCACCCTTACCACAAGTAAGCGGCATGGGTCGAACACCCTCAACAAACAATGGAATTCGCCAAACATAACATCAATACTATTGACATCCGACAAACAAGATAACATACTTAAAGCATTAATCACATTAAAATAAAAGTAAAAAAATGTACGGAGTGCCACAGACATGATGTACCAATTATTACAGACATAGGATCAATAACGGTTTCGAATCATAAAAAATAAAATTTCTATTCTGCCTTGTCATCGCCACCTTCCACGGCAATCGTCGCTTCCTTCTCCTCATTGGTCGCTTCCTTCTCCACCTCCTCCTTCGGGCTGCTCTCAGCCTCGTTAACGAGCTGCCCATCAACAACATCTTTATTTACATCAAACTTAGAGTCTGCAGCATCAACATCCTTGTAAAAGAAGGTCGCCTGCCGCAACCCCTTCTGGAACCCATTAATGTGCTCTTGGATAATACAACCCTTCAAATCATCAAGTTCAACCTCAGCACCCTCATATTTTTCCTTCAAATCGTCATAGTCAGCCTCCAGGTCCGCTATCTTCTTGTTAAGCTTACTCTCTAAGTCCAAGCATCGAACCTTCCAGGTTCCCAACCTTTTTTTCTCCTCCTCCCAACTCTCCTTCTCTTTCTTCCAGGCCGCCCTCTCCTCCGCAAACTTATCAACCTTCCCTTGCAACTCCTCCATCCTTTCCCGATTTCCCTCTTTTACTTCCCGACGATACAAAGATCCAACTCGGCGACTTAAAATCAACGGTTTACTTCCAAATTCCACCATAGTCCTCACAAGATGATCCGGCTCCATACTGTCAATCGAGTTGATGATTGTCTCTAGAAGATTGATATCGATATCTTTCCTAACAAACGTTTCTGGTAGCTCAATCTAATCGGATTTTGGCCCTTTCATCCCACTCGACGACCCCGGCCCAAGTAATGCCGCCCCGACCTTCTTTACAACTTTACCCTTGCTAGGTCGAGCTGGCAATTCGGCCTTCCTCTTAGTATCGCCATGCACGTGTACCTCAACCAATGACTCCTGTAAGTTTGGAACATCAGTGTTCCCGACTGTTTTGGCTTTCATGGCCATCTCCTTCCTCAACGCTTGGAAAAGTGCCAAGTTCTTCTTCCCGAATTGAGCCATGTGCCCTACAAAAACGCACCAAGACCCAGTTAAGTCAACTTAGAAACATTAATACAGTTTAAGTAATAAACAGATACCTTTAATATCAATAATCGGGTGAACCGAATTATAAACCCTAACTAGACCCTTAGTGGGCAACTTATCATAAAACTTCATCAAGACCTCCACCACCTCCTTATCCATCGCCGACAACTCGTCGGAGCCCATGTCCTTATATCGAGAAGGGCTTCCCGTCCAGCTAAACGGGAACCTTGTGCTCCCATCTGCATTAAGGAAATAGGACCTGCCTTCCTCTTTCACCACAACTTTAAAGTACCCGTCTTCGAAATGCTTGAAGGATTGTGAGAACGCGTCCAATCTGCTGATGCTAGGGCGACTCACCAAAGATAACGAAGTAGTCGGCTGGCGGTGCCTAGTGTCATAAAAGTACAAAAATGCACGAGGAGAAGGTTGTAGATATAGTGATTGACACAAAACACGGAAGGCTTGCATGTAGGCCCAACTGTTTGGATGTAACTGTGTAGGTGCAATGTTCAGCGCATGAAGTACCCCCATGGTAAAGTCGTCCAGCGGTAACCTCACATGCAACTAGGAGAAATGGCATATGTACATGTAAAAAAACTTCTCGGTCGCCCCCTCTTGCCCGTGGCATACGCGGTCAATGGCGCTCACCTGCTCCAAGGAAACGATACCCCTGTTTACACCTTTCACGATAATAGGGGTACAATTTAACCAAGAATTCAGCAGACGAGACCACTGAAATAAAGACGATTGATTACGAACATTAGCAGCCACCCACCCATAGCCACCCTTGGCCGGCCAGTTACTCTCCGCTATTTCTTCTAGAGGGTCTTCTCGCACCTCAGTCACCGTTTCCATCGAAATTCTGCCCACCATACCCGCAGGACTAGTACTCTCCTCGTCAACATGTCTACCTATACTCCTCCCGGACTCCATACTCTCACTACTGGACGAAGACAACGACACACTATCACTACTACTAGACATACATTTTTTCTGAAAAGTTGACGGCAGGAACTAGGAACTAGTCGGACAGGTATAACGCATGCAATATCTCTGATTGTGAAATTCTCGCAAATGAACCAACAAGCATGCACCCATCGTGAAATCCACATTTATAAGTGTGAACCCCAAACGATAAAAATTCTTCCCGCCAAAATCACAACCCATACCAATCGACACAACCATCCCAAAGGCCATGAGTATCAGAAACGACAGCGCAAAAATCCCTATTTGGACATACCTATATCGGTAAAGGTTGGGAAACTGGTGTACCACACCTAGCCAATTCGACCAAGTAATAATAATAAACGTCCACCATATCTACACGCGAAGTTATTCAGGTAACCGACCTAGACTGACCTAATCCTACCCGACATAAACCGGCAACCTAAGACACTAAGTACCAGCCTAAGACCACGTAGTAGCAATAATGGCACGAGCCGCCAAAGAGGTAATCGGCCTATGCCGACCACCCTGGTATGCTTAATGAAATCAAAACACTCCTAAAATTCAGTAAGCCCGTAATAATTAGACTAAGGGCCTGGGCTAAGGCCCAGGCCCACCTATGGCCCAAGCCAAGGCCCGACCCATGGAATGGTCAGATACAATTAATAATCTATAAATATACATGGACCCCATGAATTAAAGGTACGCATTCATTACTCCATTAATCGCCTAATTTGACTTTTGAGAGCTTTTGCTGACTTAAGCTTCGGAGTCCCTTCTGCAGGTAACCCCTCCCAGGTCCAAGCCGATACATGCCAAAGGGGGAGAAGCCAACCAAGGAGATAGCGGATATGGGTAAGGTGATACTTGTGCCTAACTTATCTTATTTGTTCTCTGCAGGAACAGGTGCAATTATGATTAACGTATTGGAGGGTGATGTTGCATTTTGAGTCATGTTATAATAAGTGAATATGTGTTATTGTAATCTGGATTGTGTGCCTTAAATGTTGGTTCATTAGAATTTGTGTCTGAGAGTGCATAAACCAGTACATTTGAGTTACTAGTGTAGCGTCTAACGGTGTGGATGGGACCGCCAAGCGATAGCTACAAAATCAAGCGTGTGTGTGAAGCGCTAGGCGATTTTGGGTGCAGAGTTGGATTGCATGGAGGGTTCTACACAGCTTTGGATGGAGGTCTTGATGCAATTCTTTGTTGGAGGTCCAATTACAAGTGTAACTTGTATTGGGGTAACACGTGGCCATTTGAGGTTGTGACATGGTGGTTTTGGAAGTCCAGTGGAGTGTGCGAGATCATGGCTCGTACAGATAGGTTCCGAAAGATTGCCCTCCTCGGTGTTATCCGACGAGTTTGGTAGTCTTAAGACAAATACGGACTGCGGTTTGTATTGGGGAACTCTACTTGGTGTCGCAGATCGTGGTCGTGGCAAATTGATTCTTGCATGTGGACTATTAGGTGGTGGCTTGTAGTCGGAGGAGCGAGTAGAGACTTGTGGCAGCAAGTGTCGATCAATATAATCATCAAAGAATGTAGAATCAAGAGGCGTCCAGAGGAATATGTGAATGGTTGGGGTCTGAGAGTTGATTGTATCAAAATGGTTCAGGGTTTTAATTTTGTTATTATAATGTACCTTATGATGTATATTTTATTTTAGCTCACCCTATATGTGTGTGTTTGGCAATGATCATGTAAATTGTTACATGGGAGCATATGTTGATGCAAGTGAGCACGTGGATACTTAGAGCAAGAGTGAGGCCAGCTTAGGAGTTAGTTTTCATGGAAACATTTTTTTATGGATTTTATAGATTTTGTAATCGGTATTACAAATTACTTTACATTTGTCGGGATTGAACGCATTTCTGAATTTTTTTGTTGGCGCGTTTAAACTAAAGTTTTAAATTTTGCCGCATTTTGATAAACAAATTATCTTAAATGCAATTTTATACTTATTTCCTAATTTTAATTTTTAAATTAGTAATATCCAGTCTAGATGTTATATTGTTCAATTCGATTCTCGCTTCGCACTTAACCAAATGATTTCGTAATTTTATAACTTTTGTAATTTTGTAACTAGTTTTATAATTAATTAATTTTATAGTTTTATATTTGTATTAATTTTTTTAATAATATTTCTAAAAAATAATGAATTTTAAAGTAGTGATCATTTTAATTCAAAATTATATAATTATAAAATTTTATTTTATTATTTGAATAAAACTTGAAAATTATTATAATTTTATATTTCACAAAATCATGATTTTATAATTATACAATTTTAAATTAAAATTTTAAAATTATAAAAATATGATATGCGACGAAAACTAAGCAAGGTGAATAATTACTAGGTTGTCCGTTTACACTTATCAGAAAAAATTAACATTAAGAATTCAATTAAAAAAATTAATTTATAACTCAATTGAAAAAAATAATTTTATTGAACAAAATAAATTCAATTGAAAGTTCTAAAAAACCTTAAAATAAAACTATATCAAGTGACAACATTCATTTATTTTGACATTGAATTAAAAAATTTGTCCCACTCTATTTTTTTTATAGTTTAATTTCCTAAATTTAAAATTTTCACTTTGCTCACTTAAATGCACATATCGAATTAAAATAGTCAATTCATGCATTTATCCTACTCAAATTTTCAACTTGATATATGTCGTAACAAACTACCAAAAAATTTGACATAGTCAACGTGGACACCATAACGCAAAACAAGATTTTTAACAAACTAAATAGAACCTATAAAATTTAGGCTTAAATAGTAGTCTGGTCCTAGTTTTCGTTCGATTTTTTTAATGTGGTCCTACTTTTGATTTTTTTGTTTTCAATTTCGTTCTAATATTGATAAATTTTTTTTCAATTTGGTCCTTTTCGCTAACACCGTTAAAATAGTTAATGGATGTGAACAGTAATAATCGCCATGTGTCATTTTGTGATTTTTTTTTATAATTTTTTATAATTTTTTTTTAAATTTTTTGTGATTTTTAAAATTTTTTAATCCACGTGTCAAGCTAATATCATGCCACGTGTCAGAATCAGATGTTTATTAATTATTTTTAATTTAAAATTAGAGTTGGTTTAAAATTAAATATTTTTAACCTCTTAAAATTTTAAATTAATGGTGTTATTGCTTTTTTTCGTTTTAATTTTAAACTAACTCTAATTCTAAATTAAAAATATTTAACAAAAATATACATTTTAATATATACAAATTAAATTTTGTTTCAATTTGGAGAGGAACAAAAATGTTAAATTTAAAAAAAAAATTAGGACTAAATTGAAAACAATTAACAAATATTGGGACCAAATTGAATATAAAAAACTAACTCTGACACATGGCATGATATTAGCTTGACATGTAAATTTTTTTTTAAATTAAAAAAATTAAATTTAAAAAATAAAAAAATAAATAAAAAATCACAAAAATGACACGTGTCATAATATGAGCTTGACACATGTACATTTTTTAAAAATTTAAAAAAATTTAAAAAAAATTTAAAAAAATTTAAAAAAAATCATAAAATAACACGTTAACTATTTTAATGATTTTACCGAAAATTATCAAATTGAAAAAAATTTACCAATATTAAGACCAAATTATAAAAAAAAAATAAAAAATAGGACCACATTAAAAGAATCCAAGAACCAAATTACTATTTAAGCCTAAAATTTAATATATGCAAACTTTGTTCTTTTGAAAGCCAGACCGTAAGCAAATTTAAAATCGAAATAAAATATTAACCTTTTTATTACTGAATCTACTTTAATATCTGTTATAAACAAAAAAAAAAAAATCTACATAACAATTCTTTCTCTTTCTAACCTTTATGTAACGAATCCTTCAATTACTCTTCCCTATTGCCATCTCTTCTTTTATTCCCCTTTCATGTCATTATCCATATTTCTTTTTATTCATGTACCACTCTTCTAATTATCCACCATGTTTCTTTTACTTAAAAAAATAAATAAATAAGAAAGAAAGAAACAAATTGATAAAGGAACCCACCACCACCATTCCCCCTTTTTAATTATTATAGTGATGACTTGCCCAAGATTGAAGGGTGGTCCTCTCCATTTTCTTTTATTTATATATGTTATGTGGGACACACAGTGCTGCCCTCTCAGAAGGACCACTCGCATGCATAGCTAACAAAATCAGTATTCATCTCTATTTGTGAACCCTAGTTAAAATATTTGCAACCTGCTTAAGAAAAACAAGTAATGCCCCATAACAACTACCATCTTCGGTTATATCACAGTACTCAAAATTAATGATAGTATTAAAAAAATGCATTTTGCAAATCTGTTCTGGGCTAGCAAAGTACCTCATTGTCCAGGAAAATGACGTCTTTGCCATTCTTTTTTATTTTTTCAAAACAAACTAAAGACAAGAATAATTATAATCACAAATGAGAAGCCAAACATCTCTCTCATGCAACAACATGGCCTCAATCATTAAATATTATGATTGTGTTTGCTGAAAGCATAGTTAAATGAAGAGTTTAAACTAATTTCAAGTGGGGTCCAGTCACACTAGACCCATGTGATTTCATTAGGGGATTCATTAAAATACAATTAGTCGAACAACTTCTAGTTCAAAGTATTATTATAAATTCATAATACAAGCGTTGGCATGCCCAAATAAAATGATACACAATGTCTTAAATATTCAGCGACGTACATATTATAATAATATTAATAATAATAATAATCATAATACTAATAATGGTAATAAAAGAGTAATGAATCCAGCGGTTTACTTAACCCATTATGATTGACCATAGGAGAGAATTATAAAATGAAGATTAGTTATACCCTATAGATACATGTGTTAGAGAGAATTTAGGTGACAGGATCCTACAAAAAAATTTTCAGGCTATCCTTGGTAATATTCATGAGAAAACGAACAATAATGGGAAATGTGAAGTAAAAATAACGAGGAATTCATAACTCCAGCAGTTACAGAATTTTAGATCAGATTCATTTTGAATTAGATTTTCGCATAGATTTGGGATCCTCACTCTTTCCATCTTAATACGAGAGAGAAAAGATGATCCAAAAGTATTGCCGCAAACATGCACTAGCCTAGTTAGTATCTAGAGTTATTTTCAATCTCCTGAGATCAGCCGTGACAAATGGCAATTAACTTATGACTTCTTTGGGTAGATTTACTAAGTAATAATAAACAAATTAAGGCATTAGATTGAAGTAACTGGCTGGAAACGAGGCATAAGGGTAATGATGTAAGTGCAAATGGAAAAAGTGTCAATGCTATGAAATGTAGAATCGAACCACTAATATCAGAGTAGGGGATGATACACAAATGAGGGTCTGAGTGAGTCCCAAAATATTATTGGTTAAACTTTAAATTGAAAGACTTGAAGCATAATTGTGTAGATTAGTTAATAACTAAGTTTTGATGAATGGTACAGCAACAAGTGCTCAAATATGGCCTAATATGAATTCTTTCAGGGGAAAGGTATGCATACAAAATTTATATCAGACTACCAAAGTAACTGAAGAATCCACAGTGAATATAATAGGGAGCAGTTAATGAGCTATGTTCAACTACATGAGTAGTTTCATAGAGCAAATTGAGCTAGTAGCATTGGTATAGAGAGAAAGAGAGACTTTATCAGGATCAAACAAAGCCTCAACTTTACAGGATGATTAGTGTTACTGTCAAGCATACAAGAAAAGTCCATCACTTAAAGCAATGAAAATGGGGCAAAAAAGCATAAATAAAATGCCCATATTTATAGAAATACACTAAATATCAGAACTCATAAATTGGCATTCAGTTGCTAATTAATATGTTCACTTGGTTTACTGAAAAATAAATCCTAAAAACAGTTCATTAGCATGGAACCATGGCCAAGGCAAATTGAAGCAAGAAAGATCATAAAAAGCAGTAAGTTGTGAAGCACCTTTGAATTTAAAAATTAATTGGCAGTTCAAAGGTGCAAAGTGGCTGTCGTCAGCATCTCCAGGTTGAAACTGAGATGAGATCCTTCCTTTGCCAGCAAAGAACCAGGGAAGACTGTCTTTTCTCAACATGGAATCCCTTACCAGGAGTCCTCTGCACCAAACACTCTGCTTGAGATTCTGTGAAGTTACTGAAGGTCAATGGTGAAAACCCAGATGACAAGAGAAGGTTTTTCCAAGAAAGTGTTCTTTCCTGAAAACCATGTCGGCCCAAAACAAGCTTCTCCATTGCTGGTTGAAGATAATACTTCTCAATCATCTGAAGGACATCTGGGTGAACATTAACGGCATCAAGTGATTCAAGCAGCCCTGAATAAGATTGAAGGGCAAAAACCAGATGCTGAGGAAATGGTGCATCAGTTCGATCGCAACTTCTATCCAATGTAACAACAATTTTTGGCATGAGCTGCTTCACAAAGCGAAGGGCCAAAGGAAGATATGATGGGTTGCTTGAGAATGAGCCAATAGGCATGTTAACCACCACAGCTTCACAATCACGAAGTGGCTGGGGCCAGGAGGCAGAATTTAAAGATTCAAAGCTCAAAATCTCAAGCTCAAAGGACATGTTTATCTCGCCAGCATATTGCTTCAAATTCTCCTGAGTGAAACTGAGCTCAATTTCATCATGGTGGGAGGGTGACACAAATGCTGTGATCCTGAGTTCAGGTGCACCTCCGTTTCTCAGTGCTAACTCTTGCATGAAAGAAGACCACTGTCCACCAAACCCAATATCAAAATCTATTATGTGAATGCGATCAAACCCTTCCACAGCTTCAAGCAGTGCTTGATTACAAGTGAAATTGGCAAACTGCAGAACTGGTGAGATTTCTGAGAATGATTTGTAAGCACCAATTTTGAGCAGAAGGCCTGTGGGTGAGAAGGTCATAGAACTGTTGTTGGAATTTGAATGAAGTCCTAATTGCAAGGCCTCTTTGAAATAAAAAGCAGCCCTCTGAAAAGGCCTCCCAAAGGGGGAAAGTTGGTGATTGAGCCGCGCCAATATCCCGTGCGCGAGTTCCAGATTACCGGCATCGATCAGCTCTGCAGCCTTGAAAAGCTGTTCAGTTATAGCCTGTTGAAGCTGGTGGGTTGCCAAATCTTCACCGCTGGGGCTCGCCATTTTCTGCTTTGGGGCCACCACCATGGATGACCTCTGCAGCAGATGGTGAGGGAGCAGTTGAAGCTGCTGTTGCTGCCTCCGTAGTAACAGCTCTTGGCCAGAGTCCAAGAAGGGTGCCTTAGGAACCTGATAATTTGGGCCACAATTCAGGCGTTTTGCCGGAGGCTGTGGGAGAAGCTGATGATGTTCTTGCAACTGAGCATAATTCAAAGGCAAAACCGAACCTGGGTTTGCCATAAACTGAGTTTGATTTTGGTTCAAAATAAACTGGGGATAGAGAACTTGCAGCTTCTCATCCAGAGGTTCCATTGCTGGATGCTGTTGTTGTGGCTGAAAAACACCCTGAGGGAGTGAAACTGGTGAGAGATTGGTAGCCGAATCAGGGAACCCAGGGTTAGGCGGATTCACACCAGAACCAACTCTGGAAATATTGGAGTTAACATTAGTATGGGAATTGAAAGGGAAGTCGGAACAATTCCCATGACCAGAGGGATCAATGTTGGTCACAAAGTTGACACTGGTAATGGGATCAAGCACAGAACTTTGATCCACCAAACTAAAACCCACTCCAACCCCATTGAACTCAACATCCTGAGAGGCGCTTCCACCCTGCAAAAGCTTGGTCAATCCCAGAGATGGGTCCTCAATGTCCCCCATAATCAATTTCAAAATGGAATTATCCTGACCAGATGACTCAGACAACACACTCTCCCAATCCTCCATTCCCAACCCACATCTTCCCTGTGCAACCTCTAACCCTGCTTGAGGTGGGTTGTTCTCCTTCTCAGTCGAGACCTTCGGTGCTCCAGCGCCGGTGGTGCTATCGGTCGAGCCGCACCCTCCACCGCAGCCGCTGCTGCCGCGTGAAGAAGACAGTGTAGAGGAGGAAGTGGGAGGGCTTGTTTTCCTTTTGAGGTCCAAACCAGAAGTGGGCTCAATGCCCACATAGCAATAGTTTTCCCTGTGGGGATTCCACCTTTGCAGAAATTGCTCTTGCTGTGGGAGTAACAGCGAATCTGAAACAGCAACAGCACCAGAAGCAAAATCTAACACCCCGTTTCCTCTAAATTCCTGAAAGGGTAGGGGCACGGCCTTCATCTAAATCAACCCCAGCAAGTTGGTAGAAGAACAAACTCCACCCCACAAAAACCACGAAATTGGGTTTCAGTCAAGGACTCGGTGCACAAATTGATGACCTCAAAATACCAAGTAGGAAATTTCTGGTGAGAACAAAAGACAAAGATCTGAGCTTTAACACCCTAGTTGTCAAATACATGTCGTTGAGGTCGACAAACCCATTTCAGCAACAACAAACAACAAAAAAACAAGAACAATAACAAACACACCTCACCTCATTCATTCTCCTCCTTCATCTTCTTTCACTTGCACAGCTTCTTCTTGTTTTTCTCCAATATCCCTATTTCTTTTTTGTTTCTCTCTCTTTTATGTGATGGTTCAAAAACCCATCTTTGTTCTTCTTGTGATGTGCACAGTACAAAAAGAAAAAAGCTTTAAATGGGGTTTTCTTTCTTTCTCTTGTCTGTGGAGTACCCTTGTCCTCCTTGTGTTTTCTGCTGTGGATGGATGCGTGCAACATATAAAAGTGGTAAAGTGCTCTCTCTCTCACTCTCTCTCCTTCTCTCTCTTAAAATTTATGCTTATTAATATAATATTTATGTGGCTTTTGTCTGTAGACGTTGTTATCTCGCATGGTAGGGTCTCTGTCACACTCTGTCCCCACTCGTAAATGTAGTGCGCACAATTTTTAGTTTTGTTTTGAGAAAGGTGTATGTTATATTATCTCTCCATTTGTTAACATTCTGTTTTTTTTTTAACTATTCTTTAAAAAATTTATTAAATACTTGGAATATTATAACATTTTATATTAAATACTCATAACAAAGTTTTTAATTTTTATTTAAAAAATTGATTCGTAAAATCTAGAATTACAAATAACGTTTTGTTACATAACTAAATGAGAAAAGTAAAATACATGTGAATGAGAAAAATAAATTAGAATAAAATTACCTAACGTTAAAGTTTTACGAAATTACACAATCTCTCTAAAATTCCATAACTTTATAAAAATCCATTATATATGTTTCAGCATTAACTATTATAACAACATTTAATAATTATTATCTATTTTCCTTTTTTCTAAAATAACTTATCCAATAACTATATATTTCAATAACAAAGATTAATTAATCATTTAATTAAACTGTTTAATCAACTGATACTTTTAAAATGATCAAATATAAAATAAATATATAAAATAAATACTAGAAACATTGAAAAATATATACTTCTTAAAATATAAAATATAAAATATTACTATTTAAATGATAGAACATATTTGTATATAAATAACAGGTTAAAATATACATTTAATCTCTATTTTCGATCATCTCAATTCAGTGATAATATTGTTTTGTTCAATAAGGTCCCAAAATTTGTCAATATTGTTTAATTAAGTCTTTTCCTGCTAACACCATTCAAATAATTAATAGTAATGAATAGTGACGGTCATATGTCACTTCATGATATTTTTAGGTTTTTTAATTTTTCTTAAGAAAAAATAATTTTTGAAAAAAAAAATGTCTACATGTCAATCAAGTAGCATGCCATGTGTTAGAGTCAATGTTTTATATTCAATTTAGTACCTATATTTGTTATTTTTGTTCAATTTAATCATATATTTTTTAGGGTTAAATACCATTTTGGTCCCTAACTTTCCGTGAAAATTGAAATTAGTCATTCTTCCAAACTCTCAATTTAGTATCCTAACTTTAAAAATGTGTGAATTTGTTCTCTTAACCAAATTTTGTTAAGTTTATTTAATATTTTAAACGTGTTTCACGGTAGTTTTTCTAAACAACATAAGTCTCTTAGGAAAATAATATTTGGACTTGTTCACTTTATTACTTGTATGATTTGATACACTTACTAATATTGAAACAATTTTTTGGCACCATTACAAGGGATATGCATTTTGTTTGGTAAATTGTATTTTATTTACCAATTTTGGTTTAAATTGTTTATAATCTATTTATATGTTTTTCTTTCTGTTTTCGTGAATAGTTTAGTTTTTATACATAAATAAACAATTACTATTATCTCATTCCTTTTAGTGTTTCCTTATCTTCTATGAGAAGTAGGATTCCAATGGATCAATTAATTTACGATCCTAAAACTAAAAGAACACCCTGAGGAATAACAATATACTCTTGAGACTTTTCAAGGAAACACGTGAAACTTCATCAAGAGAAATAGAAAGTAGTAAGATTTCTCAAATTTCTCATATTCAATTGACAAATCAAGAAGAAGAGATAGAGATGAATGGAGAAGGTCATATACAACGTACTTTGGGAGAGTATTCATCATTCAAAGGATCGTTAACTTTCAACAGTATTGTCAGGTTGGTGGTGAATGTAGCCAAGATGGAGATGAAACATGCTCTATTTGTAAGACCCGTAAAATTAATTAATTAAATAATTAATTAATTAATAAATGCGAGTAAAAAGAGCCTTTATGGCATTAATTGTTGGTTGGTGTGACGTGGAAAAGTACTAGTTCAAATGGTTTGGGGTACTTTGATTGTGTGACAGGACTTGGGTTTGAGTCCTATGTATGCCACACTAAAGCCAATCCCATTTTATTTTTAAAACCCATTTTAAAGGCACCTATAAAAGCCAAAATTGAGGTAAAGGGAAGGGTTTTTGGGCATTGTGGTGGACTGCTATAGAGAGAAGCACGAGTTTGAGAGAGGGAGTGGAGTTTTGAGTGTGCAAGGGCTGGACCAAGAGGGGGATTGTGAATCAAGGCTTCTACCTTTTCAATTTTTGATCACTAATTCTAGGTTAGGGGAGCTGTTGATAACTCAATTTCTATACCTTCATATTAAAGCTTATTGCACTCACTTGCCATTTTAGTTTCCGTTATCTTTCAATCTTAGCTTAAAAATGTGATATTTTAAAGTTGTCTTCAAAAGCTGCAGTA
>Ga0214544_1004598_pt1 | contig 27576 bp, 33 predicted proteins | sample CNSS3metaG_FD_160074 | JGI IMG/M metagenome (GOLD analysis project Ga0214544, IMG submission 160074) | Root nodule microbial communities from cowpea collected in UCLA plant growth center, Los Angeles, California, USA - CNSS3 | ecosystem: Host-associated > Plants > Roots > Nodule | place: USA...
GAGTTTTTGGTATGTTTGTATGCGATTGGTGATTTATTGGTAGAGAATTCGAGTTGAATGTGGGCGAATTCTGGGTGGAGTAATTGGGTACTGTTGTATTGAAAATTTCATGTGAATTGGTGTTCTTGATGGCTATTCTAAATTGTGTATACTTTTATGGTATGAAAAGTGATAGTGGGAGTCTGTATGGCGTTTGTACCTTGCTGTATTGTAAGTGTAATGTTGATAAATTGAATTGGTGTATTTGGGAGCGTTTGGGGTTCACTGATGCAGTGTTTGAGTGCGTAAAATAGTATCAGAACCTGCAATTCTCGCTCAGGCGGGCGGGTCTCGCCTAGGCGAGACATGTAGGGACTCACCTTCTTAACCTACTCGAGGTTCTCGCCCAGGCGAAGAGGATTGGTTTTGGGTGACATAAACTCTCGCTCAGGCGAGTGCTGTTCGCCTAAGCGAGAAAGGGAGCAGTTGCGCGTGTTGAGCGCGACTTCTCGTCCAGGCGAGGAGTTTATGGATTTTGAGCGAATCAGGGTCTCGCTCAGGCGAGATGACCTCGCCTAAGCGAGATGTCTTGTCATGTGTGGTGTTTTGCTTGTATTTTAGCCCAGGCGAGATAAGAATGGATGTTGGGCAAACGTGTGGCTCGCCTAGGCGAGAGGATCTCGCCTAAGCGAGATGGCGTGTTTTGGTTGCTGAATTAAACTCGCTCAGGCGAGGTGGACTAGCCTAAGCGAGATTGAGGGTCTAGCTTGGGTGAGGGGTCCCTAGCCTAAACGAGTTTATGCAATTTACTACGTTTCTAGGTGCTTGTGAGTGTGTTTGGTTGTTATACCATGGTTGGATTGTATATGCATGTGTTGTGGTGTATGGGCTTGATGGACTAAGTCCATTAGGGGTCAGTGATGTGTTGGTGGTTGGACACATGATGGGCATGGAACTGGTTGAGTTCCCGTCGGCTACTAATGGGCGAGGAGTCCTTAGTATGGTGATTGCATGTGTCGGGCGCACGATGGGCAAGGAACTGTGATGTTCCCGTCGGCTACTATTGGGCGAGGAGTCCATAGTATGGTGATTGCGTGCGTGCCAGGGTCCAAGTGTGAGACTTGGATGTTTATACACAGGCGAGGAGTCTATAGGGCAGGACTATGAGCGGGATAGGCTCATAGGGTTGGACCACAAATGAGTTAGTTTCGTGGGAGCACAGGGAAGTCCCAAGACCTAGTTCATGCATATGACTCAGGAAGGACTATGAGGTGATGGTTGGGTGGTTTGGAAACTATGAACTTAATTATGTTATTTTAGGTTGGGAAGCATGTTTATTTCACATACATCTGTTTATATTTTATTGTGCATAGCTCACCCTATCTGTGTGTGTGTGGCGATGATCGAATATCTTGTTATCCGGGAGCAGATGATGTAGTAGGTGGGCCAAGAGATGCGTAGACTCGGAGCGAGGGCTAGCAGGGGATATTTTATATAGATACATATGTTTTATGTTTATTATTTTATCCTTGTGATGATTATGTAAACTTGGCAGGAGCCATTGACTTTTATTTCAGTTTTATGAATTATGGACTCCTAGTTTTATAACTCGTATATTTAAAGATTTAAATTTCCCCTGTTTTTGGGAAATGAGGTATTATTAAATGCAGTGTAATTATTTTACTTTGTTTTATTTTATTAAATTCGTAATATCCTAACGGGATGTTACAATTGGTATTAGAGCAAAAGTTTTGAAAATATTTTTAAAATATTTTGGGGCTAGTGGGGAGTGAGCTTATCGATGTGTTTTTTTGTGATATACTGTGTGTTCAATGTGAAAAAAATGTGTGGTTTTGTTTGACTAAGCGACTAATTTTTAACAGTTGTAATGTGGCGTATCCAGGCTATGGTTGCTAACAGGAGGAGGAGGAGTAGTGGCGTTGATGATATCGTTGAGGCGATTCACCGCATGGTGGATGCGATGCAGGCACCCGTAACAGCGCAGCCTAGGACGGTGATTGCACCAGTCAGGGTGCCGATAGTGGAAGATCTCTTGCGCCACAAGCCAGCTGAGTTCACTGGCAAGGCTTCCCCCGATGAAGCGGACGCATGGCTCCGCAAGTGTGAGAAAATCTTCAAAGTGATGAACTGCAAAGATGAACATAAGTTGTTGTTCGCTGCTTACCTGCTAAATGGGGATGCCGAATACTGGTGGGCTGGCATGCAACAACAGATGGAGAATAGTGAAGAGCTAGTGACTTGGGCCAACTTTAGAGCTCGTTTCCTGGAGAAGTACTTTCCAGATACAGCGAGACAAGACATAAAGGCTGAATTCCTAGCATTGCAGCAGGGAGACATGACAGTGCAGAAGTATGTGAACAGATTCGAGCACTTGGCGAGGTATTCTTCACAGAACATCACGAAAGAGTGGAAGTGTTTAAAGTTTGAGCGAGGTCTTAAACTTGAGCTGAAGAGGGTGGTAACCCCTCTGAGAGAGAGAAGTTTTCCCATCTTGGTGGAACAGGCCAAGGGTGCTGAGAGTCTTGAGAAGGGCCCTGGTCCTATTGTGAGCCGACATCAGAAGAATGTCGCGGAGGCTAGGCAGATGAAAAAGCCGTACAGTCGGTCTCAGACATCTCAGGGTCCCTCTTGCTACCAGTGTGGTGGACCCTATCTGAAGAGGAACTGCCCTCAGTTGGCAGGTGGAGTAGGAGGGTCAGGCGATCATCGCAAGTGTTTTACATGCGACAAACCTGGACACTTCGCCAACAATTGTCCAGAGAAGAAAAGCCTTGGCACGAAGAAACCAGCTGCATCGCCAGCAGAGCGAGTGAGGGCAGTGGGCAGAGTCTTTGCCCTGACCACCACAGAGGCTACACAGTCAGGTAATCTTATCCTTGAACTTTGTATGCTGTTTGGTAATTTAGTGTTGGTGTTGTTTGATTCTGGGGCAACCCATTCTTTTATTTCTAATGTGTGCATGGGGAGATTGCAATTGGTGACACGTGATTTGGGATGTGAGTTGCTTATTTCAACTCCCTCCTCAGGTTAAGTAGCTACTAGTTCAGTCTGCGTTGGGTGTTCTATGGAGGTGACAGGTCGCAGATTCAAGGTGAACCTGGTGTGCTTACCTTTGGAGGGACTGGACGTAATCTTGGGGATGGACTGGCTATCTAACAATCACGTCATAATTGATTGTGGACGGCGCAGTTTGGTATTCCCAAAACATGAAGGACTGGAGTTAATCTCGGCTCAGAGGGCGATAAACGAAGTAGAAGCCGGAGCCACCTGCTTTATGATAGTGGCTCATGCAGAAAAGAATAGTACCGCCGAGAAGATCAGTATGATTCCAGTCGTGGAGGAGTATGCCGACGTATTTCCAGATGAAATACTCGAGTTGCCACCGAGTAGGGATGTGGATTTCTCCATTGATCTCATCCCTGGGGCTGACCCAGTATCCATGGCGCCTTATAGAATGACACCCGCAGAGTTGGTAGAGTTGAAGAAGCAAATAGAGGATTTGCTTGAGAAGAAGTTCATTCAGCCGAGCGCGTCACCTTGGGGAGCACCGGTACTATTAGTAAAGAAAAAGGATGGTAGTTCGAGGTTGTGTGTTGACTACCGTCAGTTGAATAAGCTGACCATAAAGAATAAGTACCCGCTGCCGAGGATAAATGATCTGTTGGATCAACTGAGGGGAGCCGCAGTGTTCTCTAAGATTGACTTGAGGTCTGGATACCATCAGATCTTAGTCAAACCGGAGGATGTGCAGAAGACGGCGTTCAGGTCACGATACAGCCATTACGTGTATGTAGTGATGCCGTTCGGGGTGACAAATGCTCCTGCTATTTTCATGGACTACATGAACAAAATATTCTGACCGTACCTTGATCAGTTTGTTGTCGTGTTTATTGACGACATATTGATATACTCGGAGGATCGGGATGTACATGCAGATCATCTGAGAGTGGTGCTAGGAATTCTCAGAGAGCATAAACTGTATGGGAAGCTGTCAAAGTGTGAGTTTTGGTTGGATGAGGTACAGTTCTTGGGACATGTAATTTCAGCCCAAGGTATAGCGGTGGATCTAGTGGAGATTGAAACAGTGGTGAAGTGGGAAAGGCCACAGACTGTGACTGAGGTGAGGAGTTTCTTGGGCCTAACAGGTTATTACAGGTAGTTTGTGGAGGGATTCCCCAAGCTGGTGAGTCCCTTGACTCAACTCACTAGGAAGGACCAGCCTTTCTCATGGACAGATGAGTGTGAGATCTGTTTTGAGGATATGAAGAGGAGATTGACTACTGCGCCCATATTGGCTATTCATGACACCACCAAGACGTTTGAGGTATACTATGATGCTTCATACCAGGGTCTAGGTTTTGTGTTGATGCAGGAGAAATGGCCCATTGCGTATGCATCTCGTCAGCTGAAGGTGCATGAGAAAAACTATCCTACACACGATTTAGAATTGGTGGCGGTGGTTTTTGCTATAAAAACATGGAGGCACTACTTGTATGTGGCACAATTTCAGGTATTCAGTGATCACAAGAGCTTGAAATACTTGTTTGATCAGAAAGAATTAAATATGAGGCAGAGGCGCTGGATGGAATACCTGAAGGACTACGAATTTGAGCTATTATACCATCCTGGTAAGGCTAATGTTGTAGTAGACGCTTGAGCAGGAAGAAATCTTATGTGTCGGCCATGATGATTAAGGAGCTGGAGTTGATCGAGAAGCTGCGAGATATGAATTTGGGATTGGATATGGAGACAGATCACCTACGGTGCAACATGTTGAGGATCACTAATGAATTCTTAGATGAGGTTCGGGTGGAACATGGTAAGGATTAGGAATTGCAGCATATCATTAGTGAATTGGGCACAGAGAAGAGAAAAGACTTCAGGATAGGTAGAGATGGCATCTTGCGATTCAGAGAGAGGGTGTGTATACCCAACAGTCGGGTGTTGAGGAAAATGCTCTTGGATGAAGGGCATAAGAGTCGTCTTAGCATACACCCAGGTATGACTAAGATGTACAAGGACTTGAAGGCGACTTTTTGGTGGACTGGTATGAAAACTGATGTGGCAGACTATGTAGCATCTTGCTTAGTGTGTTAGAAAGCGAAAATAGAGCATCAGAGGCCAGGTGGTACGTTAGAGCCTCTTGAAATTCCTCAGTGGAAATGGGACAACATTTCCATGGATTTTGTTACTCATCTACCGAAGTCAGTGAGGGGGCATGATTCTATATGGGTAATAGTGGATCGATTGACGAAGTGCGCTCACTTTCTACCTATTAATCAGAAGATGTCCCTAGATAAGCTGGCAGAGTTGTACGTCAGGGAAATAGTCCGATTACATGGTGTGCCTGAGAGTATCATATCGGATAGAGATTCGAGGTTTACCTCGAGGTTCTGGCAGTCGTTATAGGACACTTTGGGTACTCAGTTGAAGATGAGCTCGGCATATCATCCTCAGACGGATGGCCAGTCTGAGAGAACCATACAGTCTCTGGAGGACTTATTGAGAACATGTGTTCTGGATCACCTCGGGACTTGGAGTGATGTGCTACCACTAGTGGAGTTCACTTATAATAACAACTACCATTCCAGCATCGGGATGGCACCGTACAAGGCCTTGTATGGCAGGAGGTGTCGAACACCTTTGTGTTGGCATCAGGATGGGGAAACTGTGGTACTTGGTCTAGAGTTCTTACAATAGACCACGGAGAAGGTCAGGGTAATACAGGAACGGATGCGTGCAACTCAGAGTAGGCAGAAATCCTACGCAGATAAGAGGAGGAGGCCACTCGAGTTTGAGGCTGGTGACCACGTATTTCTCAGAGTTACACTTGCAGCAGGTATTGGGAGAGCATTGAAGTCGAGGAAGTTGACCCCTCGATTCATCGGTCCATATCAGATCACGAGGCGAATTGGACCGATGGCATATGAGATTGCATTACCACCTCACTTGGGAATCCTGCACAATATTTTCCATGTATCACAGTTGAGGAAGTACGTGGCGGATCCTACTCATGTGCTGGAGCAGGATGATGTTCAGGTGCGTGAGAACCTGACTCTGGGAGTGGGACCGATGAGAATTTTAGATTCTCAAGTCAAACAGCTTAGAGGAAAGGAGATTCGGACTGTGAAGGTTCTCTGGGACGAGGCAACCCAAGAAATGACGTGGGAGATGGAGGACCTCATGAGTAAGTCTTATCCTCATCTCTTTACTGGTAAGTCTTATTTTCGTGGACGAAAACTTTAAAAGGTGGGGGTAATGTAAGACCCGAGAAAAATTAATTAATTTAATAGTTAATTAATTAATAAATGCGGGAGGAAGACGTCTTTATGACATTAATTGTTGTATAATGTAACGTGGAAAAGTACTAGCTCAAGTGGTTGAGAGTACTTTGATTGTGTGAGAGGACTTGGGTTCAAGTCCTATGTATGCCAATTATGTGTTGTTGTTTTATGATTTATTTTAATAAAATGTATGAGTGTGGAATTTGAAATGTAAACTTGTGATTATTGTTTATGTCACCAAATGTGATTTGGCATAGTGGTTATACTTTGGGCCTTATGAGTAGAAGGTCATGGATTCAAACCTGGATGGGCAAAGAATAAGCTTTATTTTTGCTAACTATTAGATTGGTATGAATGTGAAGGGGTAAAGAAAACCTAGAATAAGGATAAAGATTAGGTGTTGTAAAACCTTTCCACTAAGTGACTTGAATAGCCATTAGGCCCACACTTAAGTCCAAATCGTTTTTTTTACTCTAACCTACATTGAGCCACATATAAAAGGCGAAATTGAAGAGAAAAGGGGGTTTCTGCAGTTTGGTGATTTTGCCTATAGAGAGGGGAACGAAACTTTAGAGAGTGAGAGGTGAATTTGGGTGTTTGAGAGGTTAATTTGGGAGAAATCTGAAGTAGAACCGTGGTGAGCAAAGGAACATCAAATTTCGTCCAACTTTAATCCAATAACCCAGGTTAGGGGAGCTGAACCTTGTTGTTGAGTTTTTGGTATGTTTGTATGCGATTGGTGATTTATTGGTAGAGAATTCGAGTTGAATGTGGGCGAATTCTGGGTGGAGTAATTGGGTACTGTTGTATTGAAAATTTCATGTGAATTGGTGTTCTTAATGGCTATTCTAAATTGTGTATACTTTTATGGTATGAAAAGTGATAGTGGGAGTCTGTATGGCGTTTGTACCTTGCTGTATTGTAAGTGTAATGTTGATAAATTGAATTGGTGTATTTGGAAGCGTTTGGGGTTCACTGATGCAGTGTTTGAGTGCGTAAAATAGTATCAGAACCTGCAATTCTCGCTCTGGCGGGCGGGTCTTGCCTAGGCGAGACATGCAGGGACTCACCTTCTTAACCTACTCGAGGTTCACGCCCAGGCGAAGAGGATTGGTTTTGGGCGACATAAACTCTCGCTCAGGCGAGTGCTGTTCGCCTAAGCGAGAAAGGGAGGAGTTGCGCATGTTGAGCGCGACTTCTCGTCCAGGTGAGGAGTCTATGGATTTTGAGCGAATCAGGGTCTCGCTCAGGCGAGATGACCTCGCCTAAGCGAGATGTCTTGTCATGTGTGGTGTTTTGCTTGTATTTTAGCCCAGGCGAGATGAGAATGGATGTTGGGGGAACGTGTGGCTCGCCCAGGCGAGAGGATCTCGCTTAAGCGAGATGGCGTGTTTTGGTTGCTGAATTAAACTCGCTCAGGCGAGGTGGACTAGCCTAAGCGAGATTGAGAGTCTAGCTTGGGCGAGGGATCCCTAGCCTAAATGCGTTTATGTGATTTACTACGTTTCTAGGTGTTTGTGAGTATGTTTGGTTGTTATACCATGGTTGGATTGTATATGCATGTGTTGTGGTGTGTGGGCTTAACGGACTAAGTCCATTAGGGGTCAGGGATGTGCTCGGTGGTTGGACACATGATGGGCATGGAACTGGTTGAGTTCCCGTCGGCTACAAATGGGCGAGGAGTCCTTAGTATTGTGATTGCATGTGTCGGGCGAACGATGGGCAAGGAACTGTGATGTTCCCATCGGCTACTATTGGGCGAGGAGTCCATAGTATGGTGATTGCGTGCGTGCCAGGGTCCAAGTGTGAGACTTGGATGTTTATACTACAGGCGAGGAGTCTGTAGGGCAGGACTATGAGCGGGATAGGCTCATAGGGTTGGACCACGAATGAGTTAGTTTCATGGGAGCACAGGGAAGTCCCAAGACCTAGTTCATGCATATGACTCATGAAAGACTATGAGGTGATGGTTGGGTGGTTTGGAAACTATGAACTTAATTATGTTATTTTGGGTTGGGAAGCATGTTTATTTCACATACATCTGTTTATATTTTATTGTGCATAGCTCACCCTATCTGTGTGTGTGTGGCGATGATCGGATATCTTGTTATCCGGGAGCAGATGATGTGGCAGGTTGGCCAGGAGATGCGTAGACTCGGAGCGAGGGCTAGGAGCGAGGGCTAGCAGGGGATATTTTATATAGATACATATGTTTTATGTTTATTATTTTATCCTTGTGATGATTATGTAAACTTGGCAGGAGCCATTGACTTTTATTTCAGTTTTATGAATTATGGACTCCTGGTTTTATAACTCGTATATTTAAAGATTTAAATTTCCCCTTTGGGAAATGAGGTATTATTAAATGCAGTGTAATTATTTTGCTTTGTTTTATTTTATTAAATTCGTAATATCCTGACGGGATGTTACACTACCAGCTTCCTTGAGACGTTTATTTTTGTGGCAAATTTCGTTTGGTGCGATTCTTCCAAGGAAGAGTATTGGTAAGATTGTAATAATTTTTATCTGTTGAGAATGATTTGATATTGGTCTTCGATTTTTTTACGGCAGCTGTTAGTCCATACATGGTTTTTCCAAGCCTATAACCGTGTAATCATTTGTTTTATTATTTAAAACCCTTTAAAGCTAAAAGTTTGATTGGATTCAAAGCGTAATGGTAGTTTCGAAAAAAGTGGCACAGGTTTAGTTGTACTGTCTAATTCAATCAAAATGATGATAAATAGGTGGGTCATGTGTTTTAGGTATATATTTGCATATCATTCATATATTTGAAAAAAATCATACATTTATGTGGGTTTTGGTGCTGAACGTTAGCTTTTCCATGTTTTTCCTTATCATACTAATAACTTTTAAAATTGTCCATATTATAATCAATTTCTATAATGACTTTCATTTTTAAGTAAATAATTAAAATTTGCTTTTAAAAAGAAATAATATAATGATTGTCCACATCAGCTTAGTATTTTTTTTTCTTTTTTTTTGTTTTTAAATAAAAATAATAATAATAATAAAATATGTTTTTTAAATGATCATCTGCATCGGTCTCATACTTAATATTTTTTTTATTCAACATATTTCCGAAAATTTAAAATATCAACGTTTTCACTAAAAAAAATAATCAAGTTGTTTTCAATTTTTTTTTCGCCTAAGTTTTTCAAAAGAACTACGTGACCCTAATTCTCCATTATGAATGGAGATATGTAGGAGCAAGGAGTAATCCTTCTTGGCCAAGGCAAGGTGGATGCTCCTTCTAGATGTTTCTAGACTTCTTGGAGGCCAAGGCATGTGGTCATCCTTTCTAGATGTTTCTAGAAAGCTTTGCTACTTCTATTTCCTCCACATGTGGTCTCCAAAAGCCATCTAAATGGGTCACTTGTCCTTCCTTGTCCCACCTCTTAATGAACCTACAAACACAAGTTAATTTTGAATTAGCATGTTGGCTTTAGGTTAAGCTAATCCTTTGAGTCAACAAGTCAATCTAAAGTCAAGGTCAACAAGTTAACTTAAAAATAGTCAACCAAGCCAACTTAATGGAATTTTAAACTAAAGAAAATAAAAGCAAAGGAAGGGATCAAGGAACTCCCTTTCTTATAAGCATATGCCATGGGCCATCATCCTTGGTAGGGATCAATCCTTTGTCACTACCTTTCAAATCAGACTTCCCTCCTTCAGAACAACCGCAACCAGTAGAATATGAGGAAATGAAAATCTTGAAAGGAGAAATGGAGGTAGTAAAGATGAAAATTGACGAGTTAAGTAATGTTCTCTAGAGGCTCCAACAAGAATGTCCAGGCCTTAGGCGTGATAATGAAGAAAAGTCAAGGATGTACCAAGATCTATTTAGGAACACTGAGGGAAGAGAGGAATCATTGCTTCAAAGTTAAACAAGATCTTGCTGTAGCCAATGTCGAATTAACATTAAGGGCTCTTGAAAGAGATGCAACAACTTCATTTAAGTACTACAAGAATTAAATGTATGAAGAGGTTAAGAGTGATAAGAAGGTAGCATTAAATAGATTGCACGAGGCCCAGATTAAGATCAAGAAGATGGAGCAACAAATGAAGGAGATAATGATGACCTATGATATGAAGATGAATGAGGAACGCCAGCATCAAGCAGAATCAGAGAAAACACATCAAGAGATGATTGCCCAGATGAATGACTACACATTGGAGCAGAAATGGAACATAAGACATTGGAAGAAATGCTTTTCGCAGTTGGCGGCCTTGGCCAATGGAGCCATCAAAGACATCCCACGATTACTATCTGAAACTGAGTCTGCACTGCCAAATTTTAATCCTCCAGAAAAGATTGAGACCTTTTTGGACCACTGCAAGAAATTAATAAAAGAGATGAAGAGCATGATATCTAGGGCTAGAAATTAGGTTTTTCTTTCTATTGCATTTGATTTATGAGCTTTTTAGAGGGTATGGTTTGTATTGACTCTTTTCCATGTTAATTTACTTACAACTTTATAATTTCTTAATAAATTAAACATTTTGCATTATGTTTTTCCCTCCTTTTTTTTCTTATTCTTATTTTTTTCTATTGAATAAAAATAATAGAGCAAAAAATGATAAAAACAAATACGGAAAAGCCGAGGCACCCCTACAGGATGCGAGCAAATAGTAAGAATATGGAAGACTAGGAAACAACACAAGAGACAGTGAAAGCGAATATCAGTCAACTAAAGGACCTAGTAGGTCAAATCTTGGAGGCCTTTAAGTCCCTAAAGGCATCAGGAGAAGCTTCATCGGCAAAGGGTGAGGAAAACACTCACGACGCTCCTATTACTTTCCGAGCATATAGATTGCCATCTGGTTACACCACACCTGTTGGAGAATATTCAGAGGCTGAGCATGCTTCCTTCTCATTCTCAATCAATACTCTAGGGAATGAAGCAACTACCTTTGCGGAGCCCCAAGAGACTGTAATGCCCAAGCCTTTAAACACAACTATCGATGATAACTCTTTGGACAAGATTACATCACGCCCTACTATGCAGGCCGTATCCGTTGATTTTGAGGGAACCAAAACTAAATTTGAAATTTTAGAAGAACGACTATGAGCTATTAAGGGAGGTGGAAACTATTGGTTTGGCGATGTTGCAGGTTTAAGCCTAGTTCATCTTGTAACAATACCTCACAAGTTTAAGGTTCCGAATGTAACATCCCGACCGAATATTACGGATTTAAATAATAAAGTAAAATAAGAAAATAAAAATTCATTAATTATAAAACCATTTCCTAAAAACGCGGGAATTTTCAAAACTTTTATTTCCTAAAAAACAATCCAAAAATCTATAATTATAGTTACCATTATAATTATCCAAAAGTCTAGTAATGTAAATGATTACAATTTATTCAAAATCATAAAACAGAAAAACTCTGATGAAAATCTTTATCCCAAGGCTAGCCATGCTCCAGCTCTACGCCTCACTAGATCCACTTGCAACATAATTTGCTCACGTATATCGCGTATACGATCATCGCCAAACACAAGCAAATAGGGTGAGCTAATAGAAGAAAACATATATACAACACATTTATATATATAACACAATCACACCAAAGGAATTACATCCTGTGATTTCACACCACATGGCCATACCTATCGACCACAACCTATAGAGCACGTGCGGGAAACCATGCTACGGATCACATACCGTAACGCCAGGTGGAGTTCCCAATACGAACATAGTTCGTAACGTCCCAAAACTACCAAACTCGTCAGCTAGTTACTGAGGAGGGAAATCTATTTGGACCCATCCGTACTGACCACAACCAGCACACTCACACCGACAACACTCGCCAACCCGAGCCACAACTCAAGAGTTTCTCATGTTCATCCGCCATCCCAAGTCACAACTCAAGAGATGTTATTCTGAGCCACAACTCAAGGAATACCACGTGCTTAACCCCTATCCCGAGCCACAACTCAAGGGATACATTCCGAGGCATAACTCAAGGAACACCATGAAGCCGACCTTTAAGCTAACCTAGAAGTCTTGTAGATCACGCACATCATAGCAAGCATAACCCTAATCTGCTGCAGCAAACCCGCCTGGCACTTCTCACGAGGCACCAAACGCTGCCCACCTCCAGACCGCCTGGCGGGCAACACGTACTGCCAAGCACAACTGGTAGCATCTGCTGGTGAGCCAGAGGTGTTAAAGGTCAGGTTGGGGGTTCGATTCCCACTGGCAACAACCCACCCAGTATGAATGGACGGAGAAGGGTGATGGGTTGGGGTGTATTGGGCTGCAGACCTAACACAACCGGTTTGAGGGTGGCAGGTGGGATGCCTGGTAAGCCCAAGAGGATCCGGGGGTGTTACAAAAACCCCCAAAAGAAATCCTCAAAGCCACGCAGAGTTATAGTTTATTGCGCTTGCGCCTGGCGGCAGGTCCCATGCCGCCAGGCGGTGCATATATTCTTGGCAATTTTCCAGAATTTCTGCACCTGCGAAGGCATATTGACTCTTTCCCACTGCTCTCATTTGCTTATGTTAGCTATTACGCCCATGAAACATAATAACGATACAATGATTACTTAATTTTAACTATCTCCAGCAATAATTTTAGTGTAACTACAACCAATACACTCAATCCATCAAAAAACTCAAAATCGTCAACCCTAATATTCTTAGATAGTTATTTTCACTCAATTACCTCGCGACACCAGTTAATTTCACGATTAACAATCTCCCTTTTTATCAAATTATGATTACCACGCAGTTCCATATGATCACCAAAGCCCAGAACCAAAAAAAAAATACTAAAATCGAACCAACAAGTCTCGCATCACCTGGCAGGTCAATTACCATCGCTAGGTCGTTCATGGAAAACCTAGAAAATTGGGTGGCGTGGTCTGCGTTGCCTGACGGGCAGGGATATGCCACCAGGCAGTTTCTCTTCAAGAACCCAAAATTAACACAAAATCATATGAGGCGCCTAGCGGTAGTTCATCATCCGCCAGGCGGTTTCTATAAAAATCCAGAAACATCAAATGAAATCAAAGCAGAGGGAAACCATACATATATTAACATCATACATCATGCATTCAATCAAAGAAGTCAGATTAACGTGGTTTGGCTCCCCTAACTTGGTTTTCTTTGCTTAAATTTCAATATGTGATAGTTCTTGACCCAAATTGGCTTCCCTTAGTGCTCCCACAATTCAACTTCAAACAAGCACTCAATTCTCACCACACACTTTCTAAATTCGTGCTCTACTTCCTAAGCAACAATGGCAACCCAAAAAACCTTTCTTCTCACCTAAAATTGGCCTTTTAATGGTGCCTTAATGATATGTTAATGTTCTAAAACGAAATTGGCATTTAACTTAGCTTAATGGTCATTCAATGTTTGTCTTATGATGGTTTTCTAGCCCTCCCTTGGCTGCTAGGGTTTTATGGCTTTTCATATTCATGCCAACATAATTCTAGCAAAAAGAAAGTTTAATATGGGTCTACCACGATTCGAACCCATAACCATGCCAATGTCAAATCAATGCACAACCATTCAACCAATTCATGTTTCATGAAAATTCACATAATTATATAATTATGTTATCACCTATCATGATCCAACACATTATTAAAATAATTATAAATTAAATAGCACATAATTAGCATACATAGGACTTGAACCCAAATCCTCTCGCACAACCAAGCACTTTCAATCACTTGAGCTAATACTTTTCCATGTCACAACAACCAGCATTAAATGCCATATAGGCTCCCACTACCTATATTTATTAATTATTTATTTATTTAATTAATTAAATTTCATGGGTTTTACACTAGAGTTCGAAAAGTACAAGGGTGCCACATGCCCTAGAAGCCATCTAACCATGTATTATCGAAAGATGGCTTCCTATGCTTATGATGACAAATTGATAATCCACTTCTTCCAAGACAGTTTGGCTGGGGTAGCATTGAGTTGTTATACCCACTTGGAGGCGTCATTCGCTCTTGGATGGATTTAGTATATGCTCTTTTGAAACAGTACAAGTATAACATGGATATTGCGCCAAATCGGTTGCAATTGCAGAACATGGCCAAAAGGGATGCATAATCATTTAAAAAGTATCCCCAACGATGGAGAGAGCTTGGTGGTCAGGTGAAGCCTCCTCTTCATGATAAGGAAATGGTGGAAATTTTTGTGAGCACGTTACAACCACCATTCTATGAACACATGGTAAGGAATGTATCTTCAATTTTTGCTGATATTATCATCATAGGTGAAAGAATAGAGATCGGGTTGAAGAATGGAAAAATTGCATATAACCCGCTCGCGGCTACAACTCCTAAAAAGCCCGCTTTCAATCCAGGGAAGAAGAATGAAGTAGAAGTGCACGCAGCGTCAACCATACCAAGGTGGGAAAACCAAGCCCACACTCAAAATTATCAACGACAGGTGAATCGACATCCTTACGTGACTCATATGACAGCTACCCACCAGGAAAATCTCCGCAACAGGGATTCAATCAGCCACCACACACCTCAAATAACACTTGGAAAACTGAGGCCAACACAAATCTCAACCAGTCTTTAGGGAAAATCGCTAGTCCTAAAAGGAATCAAAAAAAGGAATTATATTCATTTCACTCCTATTCCCGTGACTTACACGGAGTTATTGCCAGATCTACTTCGTAATTCTTTAGTAGCCATTTTCCCGATGAAGCCATTGCAACCGCCATAACCTAAGAATTTTGATATAAATGCCAAATGTGATTATCATGGAGTAGCCATTGGTCACTCTACCGAGAGATGTTTGTCTTTCAAACACAAGGTGCAAGCTCTAATCGACTTAGGGTGGTTAAAATTTCAAGAGGATAAACCTAACATCGAGGTCAATCCCCTCTTTAGGCATGGTAATGCTCCGATAAATGCTATTGGTCTCAATGGACACAAGTTGGTAAAGAATGTGAGTGAAATTCAGAGTTCATGAAGGTTCATTTTTGAGGCACTACTAATAGCGGGATTGTTGGAAGGTGAATATAACTTGAGTAAGGCATGCGAGTTCCATTCAAGTGCTAAGCATTTCGTCGAGTCGTGCAACAAGTTCAGGACTTTTCTGCAAAATCTAATCGACAAGAACTTCGTACAAGTATGTCGTGAGGGTAAGGAGGAAGAAGTATTTGCACAAACCGGTGAGAAATATGTCATGTTGCCATCGAAGCCATTGATAGTTCATTTCGCTAGATCCACTCTCGCACCGACATCCCAGAAAAGAAAATCTGTTGTCATCCTATCACACTCACCTTTCCCATACAAAAGTAAGAAGACGGTTCCTTGGAAATACGGTATACATGTATTAGGGGAGGGACAACAGACGAAGAATCAATCAACTGATGTTGAGCCAATTGTGGAAAATATATTAGGCATTAGAGGAATGACAAGAAGTGGTCGTATCTTCACACCACCCATTTTAAGGAAGGGCGTAGTCGGCAACGAGGGTATAGCGACAGGAGAAATTAAAGAACTCTTGAAAGAAAAGGACGTGCAAACACAAGAATGACCTAAAATAGAGGAAAAGCAAGAAATATCTAATGCAGAGGCTTGTGAGTTTTTAAAGTTCATACAACAAAGTGAGTACAAAGTAGTAGAACAATTGAAATGCATGCCTGCTCGGATTTCCCTTTTGCAGTTACTTATGCATTCAATTTCTCATAGAAAGATGTTAATGAAGATACTCAACAAAGCTCATGTGGAGCAAAATATTTCCCTAGACAAGTTTGAGGCAATTGTTGGCAATATCACTGCTAACAATTGTAACATCCCTAAGGAATATTACTAATTTAAATAAATACATAAAGAAAAGAAAATAAACATCACGGTATTATTATTCCCAAAACGCGGGAAAATTAGATTGTTTAAACATCGCGCCACATTTATTAAAATCGTAGCATTTAAAACCTTACAATTTCCAAAACAAATCAAAACATAAGTGATAACATAAACAAAATCCTAGCTTAATCCCAGCTAGCCATCACTCCGTCGCCTGAGCGTTCTCAGCATCACCTGAAACACTATTTGCTCCCGTGTAACGATTTACACGATCATCGCCATACACAAACAAAAAGGGTGACCTTATAAAAGATTAAATAACATATAATAAATCAGAAATAACAATAGCACACCCATTTATTCTATTCCAATTAATTCTTGGCTAAGTTCCTAATTTCTCAAGGTTTTACAACCTTCAATTCACATAACATTGTTAGCCTTGGACTCAGGGTTTATGATGCTCGCACGAACCTGCCCGTTCGTGGTCCTGCTTCTACGAACCTCCCCGCTCGTAGTCTTACTCTACGGACCTGCCCGCCCGTAGTCCAACACACATGATCCACCAGCTACGTACCTCCCCGCACGTAGCATCTCTCAAGTGTGAGTTGAACCATACGAACCTACCTCGCCCATATCCTGACACGAGAGTAACTGGATATGAACCTCCCAGCTCATATCATCACGTGTTACCTCCATCCATGAACCTACCCGCTCATGGCACAACATCCCCTGATCCAAGTTTCGCCTCAATTGCATCCAAACAACACACACAAACAACAAATCTCGCTTAGGCTAGAAGCTTTAGCTCAAGCGATCAGGCCTGACTCGCTTAAGCTAGGCTCTCTCGCCTGGGCGAGCCTGTGACAGTAACAAGATACGAGAACTCGCTTAGGCGAGACCTTACTCGCTCAGGCGAGAGCACCCTTCGCCTAAACCCAAAAATTCTCTCACCTAGGCGGCGAGTCCTACAACCACAAGCAATCCATCACGCTTTCTCGCTTAGGCGAGTACCTCTTGCCTGAGCAAGGTGTTTTGTCGCCCAATTCATGGGCTACTCGCCTGATCGAGCCCCTCGAGCACAACCTCCACACTTCACGATCTCTCGCCTAGGCGAGATACCCTCGCCTGAGCAAGATGCTCAAGCAACACCAGGGTTTGAGTTTCTGCTATTTTCGCCTGGGCGAGTCTGGCTCACCTGAGCGAAATTAACAGACATTCCCCTCTAAACACGCACCCCGTTACCAATTCCAACCCAATTTCCTTCTCTCCACATTTACCAAGCAACCCAAAACACTTCGAGAGTTATATGGGCATTATTAAGACAAAGTTTGACACCATTTTTTTTTTGATATTGCGCATAACACATCATACAACACAACTGATACCTCCATCATATTCATAAAAGGGTATAAGGCATGGTCCAACAACATCCAAATCACCAACATACCAATTCACAGGACATAGGTACGAGAATTTAGAGCAAACCAACATACAATCATGGGCATATAACTCCTACTCATACACATAACCTAGAACACGAAAATAACTCCCCTTACCTGGTTTCCTAGGCTTAAAACAAGAAAGGATGATGGTTCTTCTTACCCAAAATTAACTTTTGGTGCCCTCCAATTCCAGCCCTCTTGATTCCCTTTTTGCACTCTTCACTCCCAAACCCGTGCTCCTTACTACCTTCTAATTTCATTAGCAAAAGTAAAGAGAGCAATTTCGTTATGGGATTTGAACACATACCCTTGAATTTCCAAAGTTAAGACACAACCAATTCAACCAAGTCATGTTTGTGTTAAATCCTCTAATTATATAATTATGTTAGTACCCAACATAACCATGCAATTTATTAAAATTAATAATCAATCAAATAACACACATATGGCATACATAGGACTCGAACCCAAGTCCTCTCACACAACCAAAGTACTCTCAACCATTTGAGCTAGTACTTTTCCACATCACAACAATTAACATTAAATGCCATAAAGGCTTCTACTACCCGCATTTATTAAATAATTATTAATTTAATTATTTAAATTTCCTGGGTCTTACAACAATTACCTCACCTTTATTGATGATGAGATACTTGTTGAAGGTAGAGGACACAATAAGGCGTTGCATGTATTTGTGAAATGTTTGGACCATGTCATGGCAAGAGCTTTAATTGATAATGGTTCCTCATTAAATGTGATGCCAAGATCGACACTAGAGAAGTTGCCATGTGATGGTATGCACATGAAGTCAAGTGCCATGATTGTAAGGTTCGATGGAAGCAAGAGGGAAGTGATGGGGGGGAAATAGAGTTTCCAGTTCAGATCGGTCCTTGTATTTTTGAAATAATATTTCAAGTCATGGATATTATTCCAGCTTATAGTTTTTTGTTGGGTCGCCCTTGGATCTACTCTGTGGGAGTTGTGCCTTCAACATTACACCAGAAATTGAAATACATAATGGGTGATAAACTGGTAATAGTGTCAGGTGAGGAGGATCTCCTTGTGAGGGGGCCCTCATCATCTCGTTACATTGAAGCAGTAGAGGAAGCCCTTGAGACAACTTTTTCATCGTTATAAATTGTGGGAAATGCATATGTGGAACAATTTTCGATAGGCCCACACATGTCTTGTGCTTCTCTCATGATGGCCAAGGTTATGCTGAAAAAGAGTTACCAATACGGAAAAGGGCTTGGTAAAAATAACCAAGGGCTAACTTTCCCCTTAGAAGCCTTTGAAAACAAAAATAGATACGGTTTGAGTACAAGCCTACTAAAGAAGACAAGAGGAGGTTGTTAAAAGAGAAGAAAGAGCGAATCTTGGCTAGCATAGAAGGTTGAGAACGAAAGATAGGGAAGATTCACATTTGTGATATCTAAAAAAGCTTCTGCAGTGCTGGATGGGTTAACACTTGTCAAATATCAGCCATCGAGGATGGAAGTGGATTTGAGAGCTTAAACTTTGTGCGATCTTGTCCTCTAAATGTGTAGTTGAACAATTGGGAGATAACAATTCACTAGTGATGTTTAATTTGGAGAAAATGTAATAATTTTAGTTTATCCTTTTGCTTTACCCGAAGTTTTAGGATTCAAGACTTTTTTTAGATGACTTTTTTAATTTTTTTAATCTAATTTTTTAATGCTCAATAAAATCATTTATAATTGGCGTTTTCGATTGTTTTCGTTTTATTTATCTGTTTTATAAACTCAAATAATGCAGATATGATGATGAATGTTTTGAAAATATTAATGTCGTTATTCCTAATTTTGAGCACCCCGTTGATAATATGGAAGATGATTATGAGGATGAATGGGAACCTTCTCCTGAAATGTTGACATTAGTGGAACAAGAAGATAAAGAGATAAAACCCCATCAAAAGAATGTTGAAGTACTCAACTTGGGAAATGTAGGAGAGATAAAAGAAGTGAAAATTAGCACCAGCATAAAGAAAGAAATATAGGAACAATTGTGTGCTCTACTAAAGGAGTTCAAGGACATTTTCGCTTGGTCATATAATGACATGCCAGGTCTAGATACTAACATAGTGCAACATAAAGTCCCTCTCAAGCTAGAGTGTCCTTCCGTCTTCCAGAAGTTGAGGAGAATGAAACAAAAAATGTCCTTGAAAATTAAGGAAGAAGTAAAAAAGTAATTTGATGCTGGATTTTTGGTTGTGGTGAGATATCCCCAATGGGTAGCAAACATTGTACCTGTGCCTAAGAAGGACGGGAAAGTTCGAATGTGTGTTGATTACCGAGACTTGAACTGGGCTAGTCCAAAGGATAATTTTCCATTACCGCACATCGATACGTTGGTGGACAATACAGCCAGGTTCTCACTATTTCCATTTATGGATGGTTTCTCGGGTTATAATCAGATCAAGATGGCGGCTGAGGATATTTACATTGTGGGGAACATTTTGCTCTAAGGTGATGACTTTCGGTCTCAAGAATGTTGGGGCAACATATCAAAGGGTGATACTAGCTCTTTTTCATGACATGATGCACAAAGAGATTGAAGTTTATGTGGATCATATGATCGCTAAATCTGAATCTGAAGAAGAACACCTCGTCAACTTAAGAAGATTGTTTTAAAGGTTGTAAAAGTTTAAACTCCGATTAAATCCGGCTATATGCACATTCGGTGTGAAATCGGGATAGTTACTGGATTCCATTGTTAGCCAAAAGGGGATAGTGGTCGATCCTGACAAGGTGAGGGAAATAATAGAAAGGTCAATTCCCAACACGGAGAAGGAGGTGCGAGGTTTCCTATGCAGGCTGAATTACATTGCTAGATTTATCTCCCAGTTAACCGCTACCTGTGATGCTTCTAGGGTTGGTATAGGTGTTATGCTAATTTAGGGTGGTCATCTTGTTGTGTATTTCAGTGAAAAATTAAAGGACCTTCCTTGAACTATGTTACCTATGATAATGAGCTTTGTGCTCTCATTCGTGCCCTTAAAACATAGGAACATTAATTAGTCACTATCATTCATATTAAATATTTAATGCCCATTCAACATCACATTACGCCTCTAAATTGAAGGAGAAGTTAGAAGATATAGATTGGAAATGCAAACCAAGAAATAGTGTACCCTTAAGATACCTTAGAATATGCTTAACAATGGTCGACTGAGATTCAAGGGGTTTAGCCATGAATTGACAAACTTTGTTCACTACATAATTGATTTCAAGTCTAGTAAGGGTTGCATACTGTAGAGCACCCACAACTAATCTACACAAAGTAGGATTGGAAAACAAATTTGCTCCATCTTTATTGACTTATCAATTACTAGCTATTTGAGAAAAATGTTAAAGTAGACGAACCCCAACAATTAATAAGGTTTTGATGATAACAAAACACTCTACCAAATGATTAAGTCTTTGGTCAGAATTTAAAATATGATTAGATGACTAAGAGATAGCGTATAATGGAAGTAGTGAAAACAAGAAATTGAAATATGTTGTTTGGAGATCAAAATATATGATGTGTAGTATTACTTTCATATGTTAAATTGATTTATACCCATACATTACGTGTGTAAACAAAAGCAACATGTTTGGTTAATGCAAAGGCAAAATTTAAGGATTAGACAAGTTTAAGGATTAGACGAGTAAATGTGTTAAACGAGTCAAGTTGTTAGACAAGTCTATCAGTAGAAATCATTAGGTAAATGCATTTCGTGACCCTAGTGTCTAGACAATCTAAGTCATTCTATTAGACGACTAAGATGTTAGAAAACTAAGGCATTAGACGATCTAATACAACTTAAGTCATTAGACAACCTAAGTGTTAGACGACCTTTAATTGCGAGACTTTTATGACATGTTTTGATGATCTGAAACAAGTTTTTGATCTCTAATTATTGATGTTAATTAATATATTGATTCAAGTATTTGAAATAGAGATTCAAGTATCACTATGGAAGGAGAAAGTTTTTCAATCAAATGTTTGAATGAAATTAATAATGAGAAATATTTGATGAATGATTCGTTTGATTGAATGAAAGATATTGCTATAACTATTCAAATGCATAATCAAGTTGCACTCAACAAGACAATTTGTCAACGTTGAAGAGAGAAGAATTCAAAATCAAGTCTAAGCTCAATCACAAAAAGAAAGAATATATCTTGAAGAATGATGTTGAAGATTCAAATGAAATATCAAGTTAGAAAAATTGATCAAGTCATTCCATATCAAGAAGATAGTAGTGAAGACTTGTAATTCAAATTTTCAACGACTAGCTGAAGCAACATCTATATAATGAAGGTTGATCCAGACAAGAAGACAAAGAACAAGAGAAACAAGAAAGAACAAAGTATTGTAAATTTTTCATATTTATAGTGTCTTAGAGATATTGGGTTGAGAGTTTGGTTGTTGTAATATCCTTCACTGATTGAAGGTTTAACATGTGAGCATTATTGTACACTCATGTTGAGAGAGTGTAATTTGCTTATCATTGTAATTGAGAGTTCTTGATCTTAGACAAAGATTGAGAAGGATACCGCGAAAGATTGATAATTGATATATCTTGGAGAGGTTTGTTGTGCGCCTAGAAAGGTTGAAACTCGTGTAACCTGGAGAGGGTGATATTCATTACTAATCAAAGTTGTTGATTAGTGAAATTTCTTATGTAGGTTGCTTAAGTGACTAGGTGTAGCCTCAAGTGCAAGTGAACCAGTATAAACCTATTGTGTGCATTCTCCATATCCCTACATTTTTGTTTTCAACTAGTAAATTAATTGTATACTTGTGCACGTAGTTTTTAAATTAATTGCATACTTGTACACCAACAAAGAAATGGAATGAGCTTCAATCATATTCGTTTCATGTAGCAAATGTTTTATGTATTTGGTTTGAGTCATGAGAATAAATTTATTAGGTAAGTATTTGACTTCATGACCAAGACAATAATTAAGTTGTTCTAGTTCTTTCATCACATTTACTAATGGTGATATTCCATCTATACAAACTAGAAAATTAACCATTAATAATTGGCATTATCATGTTTTTATTTTATTCTTTTTATGTTTTATTGTTATTTTTTTATGTTTTATTATTATTATTTTATTTTAGATTTTATTTGATATTTTAGGTTTTATTCAATAAAAGTGGAAAAGTAAATATGTGGATTATATTTTGCAAATAAGTGAAAATCTCAGGGATTTGGGAAGATTATTAACAAAATAAGTGAAATATTGAATAGTCAAAGATTATGAACAACATCAGATATCCACAAAGTTGGTTATTCCTTACAAGTCAAAATATTTCAAGAATATCTAAAAGATATTGAAATTCAGAACGTTAAGAGATCAAGTACAAAGTTGCAGGCCTAGTTCAATTTGAAAAAATTATAAATAAGGGGCTTGGCAAAGTTGAAAACAACTCTTTTGGGAAATAAAAACCCCTTTGGGAAAAAGCCCTTTTGGGGGAGAGAGGGAAAAAGACACACTTGGAGAGAAAGAAACTTGATATCTCTACATTTGAGGGTAGAAAGACATTATTAAGGATGGGGGCATTCTATTTCAATAATAGTCTAGTATTCAGTATGTCTGGGAGTAACTAACTCTCTCATTCATGGGGGTTGGGTATAAGGTATTCTTAATTCTCTATGAACTCTTCATTCAATATAATTCTCTTTCATACTCTGGTGTTCTATTCTTGATCTTAATTGCATGATAACTATTGATTGCATATTTGTGAGTATCTAATCATTGGACACGATATTAGAACCTAGACTAGAATAGAGAACTAATTGATTGTGCATCCAGACATAGAGTACATCGTTGGTCATTCTTAACATCCGAACTTAAGGCTAAATGCAAACTTTTAATAACGAAAGGTCTAAGACATTAGGGTTCTTATTAAAGTTTAGACTTATCACTAAGGTATTAAGGCTTGTTACATAGTGGTGTGAATGTGAGAAATGGAAATAGAAATATATTGTCTGTTATTCTTACTTTGAATGGAATCATGAAACCTAATCCCGAGGAAGTTTTTATCTTATATTTTTCTTAATCAAGCTATTTGTTTCCATTGTGTCAATTCTCATTATATTTTATATTCTACATTTATGTTTCCTTTAACCCACAAATGTTTTGTTATTCTCACCTTTATCAATAACTAACCAATTAATTTAAACCACATTAGTCCCTATGGGATACGATATCTGGATTTGTTCACTGTATTACTTTTACGATTTGGTACACTTGCCAATTCTGTAACAACCACTTGTAGTTGCTTTCTACAAACAAATAGAGATAAGTCACAAGTATTGCTGACAAATCCTAGTTGTTGAAGCATATGTTATATTCTATGAAACCAGTAATGAAGTGTTTGCTTTAGGTTATATAGAGCTTTATTTAATTTACAAACAAAAATCTTATATGCCACTCCCATGCCAGGTGGTTGAGCAATATAACCAGTTTCTTGAAGAAATCCATTCAAAAAGGCATCATTAACATCCTGTTGAAACAATTTCCATCTATAGGTACCCTATCTTGATGTGTATTAGGACAAAAAAGTATATGATAAATATCATAAGTAACAAAAATATTAGTGAAAGGTTGGTATTCTCGACCTCAATTAAAATGACATTTTTTTTTATTTTTAAACCAAGTTGCAACACAACAAATTTCTTAAAACTTTGAAAACCTGACAACGTGTCCCCTTTAGATTTAATTGGACATATCCAAGTATATCTATAACAATCATCGATAAATGTGACATAATATTTATACCCTATAAAAGAGGTAAAATGAACATGACCAAAAAGATTAGTAAACAACAAATGTAAAGGTTTTACAAACACAACAAGATGAGTAGAAGTAAGAATCAATTATTTTTGGTAACGAGATTTTCCATGTTTCAGTACAATTTGTAGAACATGATTATTAGGGTGCCCAAGCCTATTATGTCATACATGGACATTGTTATCAATATAATACACATTATTCAAACTAGAATTACAATTAGGAGACATGGAGGAAGACAACCACGCATAGAGTCCATTATCACCACGAAAAACTTAAAGGATAACTATATTAGTCCCCCAAGATTTAATAAGACAATGGTTAAGATGAAACTCAAAGAAAATTGAATTATCTTTTGCAAATGGGCTAAATTTAACAGATTTTTAGTAATGGAAGGAACATCTAACATTATTTAATTTGGGAATGACATTAGAATCATAAGGTGAAGTAAATGAAGAGAATGCCATTATATTTTGTGTTTATTAGAATGATCACATAAAATCTCGTGAGAGTATCTAGGGTTTTATGGGTAAGAGTGATGCCTATTAATATACATACTAAACGAGTGAGTAAGTGTTACGCTTGGTGAGAAAGAACGTGCTTAAGTAGCTTTGAATGAGAATTAAGAATAAGATTCAAACATAGGGAGAAGCTTCGAAGTTTTATATAAAAAATCTAGGTGAGGGAAGTTAATAGTTCATATGATTACATGATGAGTATCAATATGCATTGTCATGTTTTGTGTTAATGAGAATATACTTTTCCATTGATTTTGACTCTGAGACGAGTGTGTGAGCATGTCTCCAGAGTGCTCCTAGGCATCTGAGCATGTCCTCATCAATGCTCTTAGGTAAATGAGTATGTCTCTATGAATGCGTTGAGACAAGTGTGAGCATCTCTCTATGAGTGTTGCTAGGCGTTTAAGTGCGTTTTCCAAAATCTATGATGAGTGTCATGTCTCCATGAGTGTTCCTAGACGTCTGATGTGATGTTTCAAGGCGACTAGAATCAATGCTAGAGTACCATAATTTACTAAATGATGTATGTTATACTGATAATTCTTTTATTGCAATATCTACTATATTAGCTTACTCTTTTGTTTTTGGTTGTGCTTTTCACCTACAATGATCATAGATGTAACATGGGAGCAGAAAGTGATTCAAGTAGGAATGCACAACATTAATGAGGCAAGATTTGAAAGGATTTTCAATCAAAACTTCTTTAATCTTGGATTACCAACTCGTTTTCTTAAACAATGTGATTTTAAAGTATTAGGAAAAATAGGGATGTTACAACTCATTTTTCCTAAGTTTTACTGAAAATTTGTTGTTGTTTTCTAATTAAATAGTTTGAAAAGTGTTATTAAAATTAGGATTTTACAAACAACAAGTCACAATGGTGACAAAAAAGTATGAATCACGAGCATCGACAAAAAGTCACCCGCAAAAAATAAAAAATATGAAAGACGAGAAGTGCAAGCCATATCAAAATAAATCTTCAGTCGCAACTTTAAAAGGACAAAGTAATCAACCTCGAACACGAAATTGAAACAACATTACTCATTAAAACCATAGGAGGGCAATTGACAAACATCACATGTTCAACATGAAAAAATACCAAACGATAAAAGCGCAATTCACAAAGCTCTAGCACGATTCACAAACATCATATATTCAACATGAAAATTCACCAATTAAACTTGAAGAAGATGAAGCCAAAGAGGCAAAAAAAGTAAACAAACCATCAGATTGGACTGATGGAGGCAAAAACTCTAGATACCATGTTAGAGAACTAGAACAAAAAAAATGGAGGGAAAAATATATTTGATTGAATTGAATATTATTGAATAAATCCCACGTATGAATGTTTTGTACAACTTGTACTTATACTACAAGATACAAGATTGACAATTGTGCAAAAGATTTAAAAGTAATACAAGTTTACCATTGACTTTGGTTGACCGTTGACCATATTTAACCACTAACTAATAGCTTTATACTAGCAAATACAAATAGTGTTCTTGCGAAGATTGAACTAACAAAAAACTTTGAGCCACACATATTATAGTGTTTTAACAACTCTTTAGCACTTTTTTATCTTGCTTCAATTTGAAAGATTTCATTAAATATGACAAAAGAGTCATTGTAAATCATTTTCTATCCAGTTAGAGTCTTCACCTCAAATCTCCATCTTCAAGTATTTGTTTGTTCATGCATGAACATAAAGATGCATTATATATCTTCCATGTAACATTAAATATCTTTCTTAAATATTATTATTATAGTTGGCATACGTATTAGATTGAGGTCAAAGGGCTTTCAATCAAACTAGCATGAGACCCGTGCGTACGCACGGGTCGTGTTTTTGGTTTTTAAAACTTTTGTGTAGAAAACATATTTTAATATTATTATTGATAAATTAATAATTTAATTTAAAAGTTATAGATGTTATAATTGTCAATTTAAATATATTCAAACGATAAATTCATCTAACAATGATATAATTATATATTTATGTATAATTAATTATTACTATGTATTATGTGTTATATGTTATGTGTTTTTGAGTAATTTGAAATAATCAATTTGTGATGATATAAATTGTTATTTTGTTTAGATTAAAAAATGTCAGTATGATGTTTTTTAAGAATTTAATTACAGAACATGTTTGTGATAATAAGTTTAGAGTTTTAGTCAAAATTAAAGAATAAAAAACAGGTGTTAGTTTTTTTTGTTTTGGATTTTCTTGTTAGATTTCAAAGTTATTTAAAATATATTTGAAATAACTGAGTCATCATTTTTTTATATTTTTAATATTTATAACAGATTTTATTGTTAATATATATAAATTAGTGATTTGAATAATTATTATTGTTATTGGTTTAATTATCTAATGATTAATTTTATTGTTTAAATATATTATTAATTTATTTAATTATAACAATTTGTAATAGTAATAAGTTGTGAAAGTAAAATATAAGTATATTATGTAATATGGTCATGTATAAATTAAATATAATATAAAATTGATGTTAAAACTTTAAAAAAATATATTATATGTTATATCTATAACAATATATAAAGAGAATTCTCTCTTTTGTATCCACATTTTAAAATACCAATTTTACCCTTTAAAATATAATTATTTATTAAATTTTTAAAAATTGACCGTTATTTTTACAAACATTTTTATAAAATTGTCTATCTCTACTCTTTTATTTTTTCTATT
>Ga0214544_1004601_pt1 | contig 27565 bp, 22 predicted proteins | sample CNSS3metaG_FD_160074 | JGI IMG/M metagenome (GOLD analysis project Ga0214544, IMG submission 160074) | Root nodule microbial communities from cowpea collected in UCLA plant growth center, Los Angeles, California, USA - CNSS3 | ecosystem: Host-associated > Plants > Roots > Nodule | place: USA...
AAACGTATTTCATTACCAAGTGAGACTGGAGAAAATGATTTTTTTTTTTCTTTTTTTAAGAATGGAAGAAGAAGGTATAAAAAATGAGGACATAGATAATAAATTTTTTCTTAACTTTTTTTGTTTCTTCATAATATAACAAAATGAAATTGGGTAAAAATGAGAGATAAATACAATATGTGAAAAACTAAAAAGATAATTAGAATAAAAAATAAAAATTATCTTAATAATTTATTTTCTTTATTATATTTGATTTTATATTTTATAGTTTATTAACATTAAATGTTATACTCTATAATAGAAATAAAAAATACCTAATTTTATTTTTATTAACTTTTCAATATACTATTATCTAATTTAAAAAGATATACATTTAAAAATTTTAAAAAATAAATAATTAAAAAATTTTAAACATATATAATTTAAAAAAAAAATTAAAAAATTAAAAGAATGAAAAGGTTTGGGAGGGTCGTGGCCCCTTCCTGCCTCAACTATGCTGCGCCCCTACTGGCAGGCCCTTAGTCGGTGGTGAAACTATAGAACCTTGAAGTTATCGAAGTCTAATCTCTTCGCAATGAAAAAGAATTAAAAAAATAGGTTAAGAAAATAAAAATAAAAATAAAAAAATTAAAAAATACAATGAAGTGACACGTGGTAGTCACTGTTCATGGTCGTTAATGATTTAAACGGTTTTAGCAAAAAAGGACCAAATTGAACAAAAAGGACCAAATTGAACAAAATTGACGAAAATTGAGACCTATTTGAACACAAAACCAAAATTAGGACTTATTTGAAAAAACTTGACGAAAATTGGAACCAAAAAGGTATTTTAACCTAGTATTAACTACTTCATAAAAATATTATAGTTTTATCAACTTTGACGGTCGAATGAAACACAAGTTTTTTACAAACTATTATAAAATTTAAAATTAATTCATTCTTCACATACACACATATTTACATATATATTAAAATCACAAATTTACAAGTGCAAATTTTACCTGGAACCTGTTTACCCTCCTTCCGAGACACTAAAGAAAGCATAGAAGAGGCTTTTTTTGTATTTTAGGGTCTCTTTGACTAGAGAATTGTAAAATGGGGTCCATTGAATTTTTTTTTTAAATTGGGTCAAGTCGTTACGATTTCCAGGATGAAGTCGTCCTTCCCCATGCCGGTTTCAGTTTTTTTTTTCTAAAAGTAATGTCGTTGCGTCAAGTAACGACTACTATTAAATAAAAAAGTGAAGTCCTCTTATAACATGACGACTTCACTTCTCATTTTTTTTAACTTTTCAGTTTTTTAGTTTTAACTATTTCTTATTTTTTTTCCTTATTTTATTTTTTAAATATTTCAAATTTTTTTCTTTTTTTTAATTTAACGGTTTTTCTTTTTTTTTTCAGTTTTGATTAAATTTTTTTATAATTTTTTAGTTTTCATTATTTTTCTTTTTTCTCTTTTTAAAATTATCAGTTATCAATATTTTTTGAATTTTGAATTTGTTGGTGGTCTTCCCCGTACCCTACGGCGCATGTTTGGGTCTGAAATGAAATTTGGTCCGGTGTATGTGGACCAATATTCTTTATTCTTAACCGGATGAAATTGTATTTCATATGCTTTGTTGATGTTGTAGATGCTATAAAATGGATGGATATATGAGGTTAGATCTACATGGGAGAAAGAGCACACAACTATTACGTGATGACAAGGCAGTCGAAGAGCTTGAAAGTGACCATAATCACACCACCAATCATTTAATCTAACCGTAAAAGACATTGGTAGGCGGTGATCATGTAGAGAAAACATCTCTTAAACTTCAAATTCATTATTTTCTCTTAAGTATCGACGGACTTGACACATTCCCGCTTGTTGTTGATTTTTTCTAATAATAGCATTAATTTCCTCGGGATACTGGTGGCCTGATCGTAACATGGAGTCTGCCTTAATCCCTCTCTCAACCAATCATGTTGCGGTCCTTTCAAATGTTGCTTTAATTAAAGCACAAATTGGTAATGAATGAGCTCTTTTTAAAACAGAATTCATACATTATGCTAGATTTTTTGTCATGTGTCCGAATCTACTACCCCCATCGTAGGCCTGAGTCCACTTTTGTAGTGGTATCCTATCAATCCAAGTTACCACTTCGGGTGAATGGGATTTCAATGCCGCCAATTTTGCATCCAATAAGGATTGTTTGACTTCGTAAGCTGTTAAAATGCAATTATATTAGTTAGTTTAATTTATGAATACCATTTTCGATGAAGAGATAATATGGTGAATGAAAAAAAAGTATATTACCCATATTCTTTAACCGACTTTTCAACTCGTGATTCTTGAACTTTTTGTTGAAGTTTGAAGCAATATGGCGTATGCAATATACTGATTGTAGACCATTTTCTTCCCATTCCACTTCTTCAGATTGTAGTGCTGCCAATATGTCTTTCCCCTTGTCCGTTATCAAACAGAGGTTTGATTGTGGTGTCACGTGCTCCCTTAGGAGTTGAAAAAACCAGATTAAGGCCTCCTTTGTTTCTCCTTCCACTATCGCGAAGGCCAAAGGGAATATATTACGTGACCCATTTTGAGCGAGCGTTGTTAGCAATGTCCTTTGATATCTACTTATGAGAAATGTCCCATCTACTTGGACAACAAGCTTGCAATAATTAAACCCTTGGCAGTTGGGCCCAAGAACTAGGTTGTGAATATTGCTGAGGTTGATCCCATTGTGAGTATTGACAATTATTTGGAGCTGGTTCATCTATGGTATCCATCTCATCTTCACTAAACTCAGAAAGAATATCAGGATATTGAGTATGCGAATCAGCCATTGTATGAAAATTTCACCAAAAGAGAAAGAATAGAAATTATGGCTAAAAAAATGTTGTGCACAAATAGTTTTGCTCACATAAGTATACGTTTGAAATGGGTATGCATCAAAAACCCTAATTTACTGAAACCTTAATTAATGCCAACTAGTTCATTTAATTTGCTGAAACCGTAATTAATGCCAACGACTTCCTCATTTAATTTACTGAAACCGTAATTAAAGTCAACGACTTCCTCATTTAATTTATTGAAGAAACCGTAATTAATTTCAACGACTTCTTCATTTAATTTACTAAAGTCGTCATCAATGAGAACGAGTGCTTTAAATTTGTCTAAAGAGGCCATATTAAATGAACTGAAATTGCGTTAATGAAGCCGTTGACCACGACCACAACTTTAATTATCACATTAATGGGAAACGGTCCAGCATAGGACGATTTTGGTTTCATTTAATAGAAACCAATCCTAGCATGCACAATTTCATTAAACAAAAATCGGTGCTGCTACTCATGGTTTTGCAAAGAAATCATTACTGATGCACACGGTTTTACTTGGAAATCGGTCCCTCTGGTCACGGTTTCTCTCTCCTCAGTGTTCACGTGGCTCATTCACGAGTTTGCTTCCAACATGGCACTGCAGAGATTCCTGTTGAATTTGCATGCAATGGTGTACCAAGCGGCAACTTTTTAGCAATTATTTAGATACTTTCAGAACCTCATTCATTGTTAATTTGAATGCAGGGTACAATAATTTAGGGTAGGGAGTGCAACTGGACACCAACCAATGCAGTAATATATTTCATGCATTGGCTCATTCCATACACACTGGCTCATTCCATACACATTTTGCTCTCACTTTCTTTGGGTTGCCTCATTACAATTTGCTCTCATTTTCCAGAAACACTTCTTCACCAACTTCATTACTACTATTTTCAAGGTTTACATTTTTTAATTTTTAATTTGAAAATCACATTTTAGTCAATAGTTATGATGTTTATAATTAATATTTTCATCTTACTCTAATTTCCTTTCACTCACTCTTTTTTAAGCATGGCTAACAACCGACACCTTCCTCCGGATATGTCACTACTCCGCCTTCAGCATGAACATATTACAAAGGACTTATGGGAAGGCAACGAACGAGTTCTTAGACCAAGATGAGTTGGAGTCTGGATTCTAAACAACCAAGATTTAATTGATCCGCATGTCAAATATTTAATGGAACAGGCTGGTTTTGGACACGCATTGTATATTCCAAACATGGATGTCAACCACCTTCTAATCACTTCCTTATTAGAAAGGTGGAGGACAGAAACTCATACATTCCACTTCCCACATAGAGAGACCACCGTGACATTAGAGGATGTGGCAATCCTCCTTGGCCTACCGATAGATGGAGATGTGGTCACCGGTCCCACCATTGTGGAAGACATATTCTCGACGTTCCACGAACATCTGGGGGTAATTCTACCACCAACGGTGATAAGAGGAAACTAAATTAGAGTTTCTTGGTTAAATAGTACTTTCCAACAACTCCCACAAAATGCAAACAACAATGTTATTGCTCAATATGCAAGAGCGTACATACTAACATTGATTGGAAGCATTTTAATGCCAGGCACGTCTGCTGCAAGGGTACATGTGATGTATCTACTCAAGCTAGCTGACTTGAATGTAGTCAGTAGTTATAGTTGGGGGTCTGCAATTTTGGCCTGTCTATATCGTGGCCTAGATCATGGCATTCACCTGAGGCAAGAAAATATTGGTGGATGCATGATTTTGTTACAATGTAGGGCTTGGGAGAGGATCACTTCTATAGCTCCACAACTTGACCCTTTAAGTGATGAGGAAGTGGCTGCAGGGGATGGTTTCCTCGTATGTAGAAGGTAAAAATAACTTTCTGTTAATTATTTGTTTTTTTGTTCTGCTTGCCTTGTAATTTAACTTACTTCAAATTCATACACTTTTTAGGTGGATGAACCAAGCAGATCGGAGAAATGCTGGTTCTTTATCAGTTAGTGAATTTCGCTTGAAATTTGATCAAATTCGTATAAGACAGGTAATAATTAAGTTAAGTAATTTTTTTTTTCTAAATTTGAAACTAATGTTAACAAATTTTTTCCAGTTCTTGTGGAGGCCTTATATTCAAAACGAAGTTCGTTAGTTGATTGTGGTTGACATCCCTATAGTGGCTAGAGCAATAGTCCCTATAATTTGCTTCGCGACAATCGAATTCCATTAGACGGTTAGGGTCATGCGTCAATTTGGTTTAAGACAAAACATCCTGCCTTACCCGATTAACCTGGATCAAGTCCACAGGGATGACTTGAGGGGGAGAAATGAAATAGATTGGGTGGCACATCATCACCGTTGGATTGCAATTTGGAATGACCGACAAAATCGGGTCATTCAAGGTACACAATTTAGCGAAAACAGCCATTTGCGTGATGAAACACCCTACATGCAATGGTATATAAACCACACTATCCGCTATATATCTCCAAATACGAAATCTTCTAACGATGAGGTCAATTTTACTACAATGTCGTACATCTCTTTATCATGTGTACTTATTCATGGGAATTACCTTGCTAATTATTTTACTGTATGATATGTGACAAGAACCATCCCAACTTGCTTCACAACCCTACATTGGCCATGTCGGGTCTTCTCCAGATTTTATACCTCATCCCCAACAATTGTTTGGGCACTCGTCTATGGGTCACAGTCAAATGTTTGGACATTCATACCCTTAGTTTGGCAACCCATCAAACACCCAATTCCAACATGTCCCTTCCTCGTACGGTTTCTTCCCGCATCAGTCAGGTTATGGTGCTGCTCTATCACAGATGTTTGGCACTTCAACCATGACACCACCATTCGCCTATTATCTAGGATCTTCTTCATCAATGCTATTCTATCCTCTGCCAATGCCTTCTCAAACTCCCCAAACAACGGTTCACCATCCCCAATTTTCTCAAAGTCATCAACATGAAGATGATGATCATGATGAACCACACCAAGAACAACCACCAACACGACCAACCAGACCCAGAAGATGACCTCCATGTGGAACTAGAGGACATAGATGATTTTCTACTAACTTAATTGGTGTATTTTAATTATTAATCAATGTTAAAATATATTAATGTAATGTTTATTTCTATTCTATTAATTTGTTTTTACTGATTATTCTTCCAAACCCTAAAAAATAATAAAAATTCATTTATTACGAAAAAAAAATGAAAAAGTGAAGTCGTCATGTGTGAGGACAACTTCACCTTTTCCTTTAAAACAAATCGTTCCTCCGCATGACGACATCACCTTTTAAAAAAACAAAAATAAGAAACCGGTCAGGGAGATGACGACATTGCCTCTAATGTCGTCATTCTCGCTGACAACTTGACCTATTTTGGCAAAACAAAAAAATTAACGGACCCATTTACGCAAATTTGAGTTCCAATAGACCCTAAACTACAAAAATCCCCATAGAAGATGATCAGTGATGTAAAATAAACATCGTTCCATGCCTTCACATTCATTAGTAGAACACTTTATAACAAAAAGGCTATAACAATGTGACAATAAGCACCACCTAGATAACTTAAAAATACTTGGCCAGTAAATAGTATTGTGACCATAAATGGGTGATTCTTCCTTATACGGTGGAAAAAAAATCTATTTTGCCCGATCTGATCCAATTTTGCTCTGAACCGGTACAATAAATATCCATATTCTAAATCTGATTTCTAATTTTGATCTATATTTCATATTTTACTAAACAAGATAATCTATTTTGTTCATATGGATTTTAAAATCTGGAAAATCCAATTTTTGCGTCCGGATCGGGTTCAAATCCAAACAAATCTAAACCGAAACTGTACAGATTCATTTAGCAAACTTCCAGAAACATTGTTCTGGAACACAATATAGTCTATACTGAGTAGAAAATCTCGTTATTTCATATTTTGAGATATGTATTACGAAATAGTGAGACACTCGTTCTTAAATAGTTCATATTCTCATATAATTTTGATATAAACCCTTTTAAACATCCTCTATCTTCATACAAATTTAAACTCTTATTCACCTCAAAACCCTAAGCACTTTTTTGAATAAATTATTAGTTTATGATTCAACTTTATAGGGGTAGATATGTGTAACGTCCCAATTTAATAGAATAATTCTAGTCAATAAAACTTTATATGTTTATAGCATAAAATAGAGCACCGATAGAAAGTATATAAGAATCAATCTTTACAATTATCCTTAATATATTGAACAAGAAACTAAGGCACAAAACATGTGTCATAACCAAAATCTAAACACAGATTAGATTAGACTGGAAATTTGCTCACAGAGCAAAAAACTTACAAAATAAAATCGTTTGACAAAAAGAAAAAGGTACTCAAAATTCATCCCAATTCAATGCAATCATCAATTAAACATACTCAACACATTCTAGAACGAAAATAAGTACGCTTTATTTCAAAGAAAAAGAAGAATTTCTAGCTTCCCTTACCTTGATAAGTGCTAACCCAAGAACAAGCCCCAAAAGAATAGCACTACGACACGACTACAGCTTACGGAGTTGAAAAACAGAACCAAAGGAGGTGAAAACTAAGACCCTAGCAGAGGTTAAAGTGGAACTGATGCTTCCAAACAGAAAAGAAATGAAAGAGAACATGAGTTTAGAGTTCTACTGATGCGGAGGTTAATGTTCAGTAAGCTCAAAGGAGGATATTGTTGTGCCCTAGTAGAGCTTCTCTTTCAAACAAGGCAGAAAAGAAGTGGACTGTTTTTGGGAAGGAGACAAAAATGAGAGTTAGTGGCTGGAAATAGGGTTTTGGAGGTCCCTAGTGGGCTAACCTTGGGCCCTCTAGTAAGGCCAGACCCAAAGCCTTTTTAAATAAAAAAAAATGGGGTCTTACAACCTTCCCAACAACAAAAATTTTTGACCTCAAAAATTCAGTCATAAGGTAGAAAGAAAACTATGTTTTTCTCACTTTCTCTGACAACCATAACTTATACATGATTGATATAACGACTCCAACACCTGTAATGATTGGAAACTTTGTCTCTATGATAAGCGATATGTGTTCAACATTGTAGATTGGTTTAGTAACTACTCTCAAAGCAACTCCCAACCTCCAACCTTAAAACTGGAATGCTCCTTCATACATGACCAACCAACTTGTATCTGATATACTGACCTACCTTCCATATGCTTTCCACTACCTCTTGTAGGTTTTTACCAAATCTCATATAACTTTAGGTCTCAAACTAAAACATGTTAGTTATCACTTCACATCACCTTGTTCTCTCCTTTAAGCATCACTCCACTGACTTGATCACACTTGACTTCTGGCCTATTGCCCCACCATCAACACTCTTGACCCCTTTTATGCATAACGACACTCATAACATCTTGCTTCCTTTGATGTCTTCAACCAAGGTAACAAAGTTCACTACCAAGTTATTCCATTTTCAATTTAAAACTTTCAACTGTTTCAACCACCATATTCATTTTGGCATCCTATCTTCATTTTTTGATCCCTTAACTTGTAACCATCCTTCCACAAAAATCTCAAAACCATAACTTTCCTTGACTTCAAATCTCTAGTTTGGTCTGTACCAAGCAACTCTACGATACACCTCAAACTAAGATTGCCCGATTTGCCTTTTTCCCAACCTTTTGGAGAAACTCACTCGTCCGTGTCAGGTGACTAGACTAATGAAATATCGTCACATCTTCTCTTCCTAACTCAAACATTTATACTTCTCCACCAACTCTTACTCTTCCCTTTTCTGGCTAAGCACCTACGCTTACTTCCTTACTTCTAGGTTGACACCCTAACTTGAAATCATAACTCAACCATCTCCTATTTCTCTTATCCAACTTCCTCTGTGCAACTCTACACTTCCAACTCTGAATGATCATTGAACACTCGTAATTGATACTCACAAGAACGAAACCTTTGATGTTTTTAAAGATTTTGTCTTTGTAGTAACCACTAGGTCATAAGTAAAATAGTTCTTCTCACACACATCTTACCATTCATAAGCATCACTTGCCACCATCCCGCTGCGCTACTTTGATCCATACACAAGGTGACTTATTTGTTTACTCAAAATGGTGATCCTTTCATGTCTGTCATGACCAGGAAGTAATCATTGTTGAGAAACCTTCCTCAAAACCTCTATAAAACTTGCAAAACTCTTTAAACTCCCCTTTTGATAGCCTTAACATTCCATTTTATCAATATCGTATCCACCCTTTTTAAAACTGTATGTCCTACTAGTCACTCCAACCTTAGTCAATACTCTTCTTGAATGGTTTGACACACCATAACTTCTCTTTCAAGATCCACCAAACTTGTAGGCATTCTAGTGATTATACTGAGTCTATACCACTATGTTTCCAACAACCCTTTCACTTGGTTATCTTACTTCACCATTCCAAAGCAAAAATTCTAATATCTACTTTAGAATACATCTATAAATTCTTCTACCACTAAGATCCTTTGCGTCTATTTTTTGCTTACCTTTAGCAGATAATTTTTGATTCACATGACATTCTGCCCCCACCTTTTAGCTTGATTAATACTTAATGTGCCACCACTGACTTATCTCTTTGAATCAAAGGACACTAATTCGTTAGGGATCACATCTTCTAGGAATGAGATTAAGAAAACAACCAATTCACCCTTGAGATTATGTCCCAACCTCGCAAAGGAAATAATTCAAATTGGTTGTGAATTTTAAATCCTTTGATCACCATAAAACACGTGACACACCTGAGTAAACTTCAGTTGACCGCAACTGCAGCAAACCACCATCTCAACTCCAACTCCCTCTTGCAGGCAACCATGACTCTTTTACCATACTGGCGATACCAAGAAGTAGACGATTCCAAACAAAACCAAACCCATATCCCAAGCACCACCTTTATACCTTGTATCTTTGAATTTGATCATTTGCGCTAACTGCTCCAACACCGACTATTATATACACCATTTCAACAACTTCAAACTTTTCTTCTCCTTTCATTCTTTAGTGTACTTTGCCTCCACTAGCTTTTGTCCTTCCCACAAGATCAAACTTAACAATACGCTTCTTCTTCCAACACCTAAATTCCTTTATCTTAGCCCAAGGTCATTCGTTCTACTCATGTGAACTACTTTTCCTTGAAACATCCTACTATCAACTGAAAAGACCAATCATCTCCTTCTAACTATTGAACCTAGTATGAAACCTTTATGCCACTTTATTCTTATCCACAAATTTCTTTCCCCTCTACTTAGGAAACATCACTTTACCTTACTGACCTGTAAACTCTGCTCCATCTTAGCTTCCCACTAGAGATTTGTCGTCTCTTTACACCTCATGTTCTTTATATTTCTTAGCTTGCTCGATGCCAAGAAATCTCATTATTTCTGCCGCTTAGGATTTTCTAATTGTTCCTCTTCCATCAATCCAAGAAAGCACTAGATATGACCATATGATTATATCCAATGACACTTCTCCTAACATTGTATGCATTTGCATAACTATGAACCTTAACATTATCGGGATATAGAACCAAGTTGATTTCCTTAAATGTTGTTACTCTAGATTCAACTCCTTTTGGGAAACTTGTAGTATCTAATTCCAATAACATGTCCTTGAAGCTTCCTCTATCCGAACAAGGTCATATGAACTCTAGCATCTTCTCGCAATCTACTAGCACAAAACTTAACTTTCCTCGCTCGATGATATACATCATATAAAAACCTCCTATCTTTCAAGCAAGAATTTCTCTTAGAAGCCTCATCCAACCCTTGTGAAGGTAAGCAAACCAAATTGACATTGAATCTGCATTCCTTTACCACCATAGACACCAAACACATGCCCTATAGGCGCAAACAAGATAAACTAGAACATACAAAGCAAAACTCCATCATCTACTAACAATCAAACCCCTTGTCTATCACCTTTCTTTCCCCAAACCATTAGAATTAAGAAAGGAAAACAACCTTTGATATAGTCATGAGTGTGAGCCCTCATTACTTTATCAAGATGTTTTATGTTCTTAAAACTTTTGGTTTCACCAACAAACTTGACTAAACTTGAATACTCAAGCCCACGAGACATGACAAACCCACAACCCTCAAGTCATCCTAAGGACGAGCATGCTCTAATACCATAAATGTAACGTCCCAATTTAATAGAATAATTATAGTAAATATAATATCACATGTTTATAGCACAAAATAGACCACCAACAGAAAGTATATAAGAATCAACCTTTACAATTATCCTTAATATATTGAACAAGAAACTAAGGCACAAAACATGTGCCATAACCAAAATCTAAACACATATTACATTAGACTAGAAATTTGCTCACAGAGCAAGAAACTTACAAAACAAAATAGTTCAACAAAAAAGTACTCAAAATAGCATTAGCTACCTTGCCCAAAACTAGACAACAACATCACCACCATCTAGACGATCTCCAAGAATCTCCACGTTTGCTCACACCAAGTATTTGGTTATCATTACAAAAAGGAAAAGCCAAAAAGAGAACACAAACATAAAGAGAAAGGGTAAGCTAATTGCAAAAAGAAAAAGAAATACATCTATATACATATATATATAGCTCCAAAAACTGCAGCTTGTATAAAACTCCAAAAATTTTGTATTTATATTCAAATTAAAGATGATTGAATCAAGAACCAAATGTAACAAGAACCAACTTAATTGAATAACTATAGAGAAAGTTATGCACCAAACAAGCAAAAAAAGGTCAATGTTGTCAACAACCAAACTACAGGGACCTGGCGATAAAACTGCTCTCACTACAAAGCTCTGATTCAAGATTCGACCTGTCAAAGTCAAGAACTATGTGTTAAGGATCAACTGTTAACATTTTAGCTCAATCCAACGGTTAACGAAGTAGGAACCTTCATTTTATGAAAACTGTGCAGTGTAGGAAAATGAATAGCGCCACACCATATGCTTCTTGGTTGTGAGATTTTGACTTGTTCCACTGCACAATTTGATATCTTGGACTTTTATTTTCTCAAAATCATTTCAAAGTGGTTTATAGATTATACCCAAATGAACAATTGCAACAATCAATATCTTTCATTCCAATTGCAATGTAAGCTACCTAAAATTCTCTAACCCATAGATACCCAAACATGAAATTCATCCCAATTCAATGCAATCATCAATTAAACATACTCAGCACATTCCAGAATGAAAATAAGTACGCTCTATTTTGAAAGAAAAAGAAGAAGTTTTAGCTTCCCTTACCTTCTTACCTTGACCGGTGCTAACCCAAGAACAAGCCCCAAAAGAAGAGCACTACGACACGATTACATCTTACGAAGTTGGAAAATAGAACAAAAGGAGGTGAAAACTGAGACCCTAGCTAAGGTTAAAGTGGAACTAAAGCTTCCAAACAGAAAATAAATAAAAGACAACATGAGTTTAGAGTTCTACTTACGCGAAGGATAATGTTCAGTAAGCTTAAGGGAGGATATTGTTTTGCCCTAGCAGAGCTTCTATTTCAGATAAGGGAGAAAAGAAGTGGATTGTTTTTGGAAAGGAGACAAAAATGAGAGTTAGTGGCTGGAAAGGGGGTTCTGGAGGTCCCTAATGGGCTTACCTTGGACCCTCTAGTAAGGCTAGGCCCAAATTTTTTTTAAATCAGAAAAAAAGGGGTCTTACAATATGTTATGCAAAAGGTAAAATACTTAAAATATATGTATTTATATTCTAACATTTTTATTATATTTTCATCCATTTAAAACTTAAATATAGTTTTTTATATTATTCTACATTTAATATTTTTATGTATAAATTCATAAGAACCAAAATAAAGAACTCATTCTTAATTAATTTCAGTTATACATTTAATAAAAATCATTTATAATTGATAATCTACGTGCTAAAATCATTATTCATATAAATATTTTGGCTTAAATACCTTTTTGGTCCTCATTTTCGTAGTGTTTGTTGCGGATGGTCCTTATTTTCACAGAATGTTTAAAATGGTCCTCATTTTAACCGAATGTTTAGAATGGTCGTCATTTTCGCAATTCGTGTTTTATTTGGTCCTTTTCTGTAACGTCGTTTAAATCATTAACGGAACATTGTACAGGTGGCACGGTTTGTATTAGGGTGTGTTACGTGTACTGTACAGGTGGCTAATTAACGTTAATTTTTCAATTTAGGAGAAATTTTGCAATTAGGGAAATTTCTTTATCTTCGTCTTTCTTGAGTTCAGACTTGCCATTTCATCATTGGATTGCAGTTGCACTCTTCATTTCAATTTTCTAGTTAATCATCATCAACCAGGTAAGTGGGTTCAGGGTTTTCTGGGTTGTGTTTGCTCTTGGGTTAGGGTTTTCATAATTCTATTTTTGGGTTTGTTTGTCTTTCGATTGTTGTGATGTTCTGCATGGTTTCTAAATTACTTCCATGATTTTGTGTAGTTTGTGTGTGTAGGTGGGGTTCAGTGGGGTATTATTTTAGTTGGTTTGTTTGTCGGTTGTCGATGTTAGTGTAATGGTTCCCATTATTTTATTTGTAATTGATTATAGCAGTGGTCCCCCATTGCGTTAAAGTAGGCTTAATAATACATCTTTTTTATCTGTTTAATTTACTTTAGGGCAATGAGTGATGATAGGTTCAATGTTATTGTCCACCACAGTGGTGAAGTAGAGGCCCATGAAGAGGCTGCTGAAGTAGAGATTGGGGATGCCAGTGGTCTGAATAGTGATGTTGAAGTGGAAGGTGAAATTAAAGTGGACATCCTTTTCCAAATCATTAATCTGCCTCATTTGTGTCATGATGATGACATCCTTTTCATCAACACCACCATTTGAAAAAGTTGCAGCCCACATTATTAGAACCACCACTCTGTAAATCAATAAACCAAAAATTAAAACCAATTTATTATTAACACAAAAATAAAAATAGATTGTACCCAAAATTTTCTACCAATATTCTTTGGAGTTCTTGCCATCCTCAAAGCAACCATCTCTCTACAACTACAAATCGGGGTTAATTCGTTTCTCGTTGAACCACCAATAGTGCGCGAAGTGATACAACACGGTTGCCTCCAACGATTACAACAAGAGGTAAAGGAAGAAGATTGGGACCGTAACATACCTATATAATAGGATTGCAGGAAGAAGAAGATTGCAACAATACCAATTGGGAATGGAGGAACAAGATTGCCAAAACTCATTAACTGCCCAAACATTCCCTACCAAAACCCTAGCTCACTTATTTATCTCCAAATATCTAATTAAGCCACCTGTACAGTACACGTAATACACCCTAATACAAATCATGCCACATGTACAATGCTCCGTTAATGATTTAAACGACTTTATAGAAAAGGACCAAATAAAACACGAATTGCGAAAATGAGGACCATTCTAAACATTCGGTAAAAATGAGGACCATTTTAAACATTCTGTGAAAATGAGGACCATTCACAACAAACACTACGAAAATGAGGACCAAAAAGGTATTTAAGCCAAATATTTTTGTGTGACCAACTGAACCATCAACATATGTATAAATCAAGAAAAGTTCATCAAGATTCAACAAGCTAACTTTGTATATCAATCCTATATATGTTTGATGCAAGTTTTAAGGAATTTGGATTCTCGATTCTCTAGTCAATTTTGTTGTGTTGTTTCTCTACTGTGTCTTCTTAATACATTGATTACCACTAATTTTGATGTTTTAAAGTATATTAAAAAAAATATTTAAAATATCAACACAATATGATTTTAATGTTCAGCATAAGAGAGCACAAAAAAATTAGTAGAGAATTTGGACTCGATTTTAAGCTACTTGTGCAGAAGAGATGCATTATTATTATAAATTAGAGATATTATATTTATTATTTTTAGGAATATAAAAATACTAAAAACTTTAGAAGAACATGAAATAAATATTTGTAATTTTATAATGATGAAATTCATATTTTATTTTCGAAGTCATTAACAACTTCAATTCCCGAAATAACGATATATTTATAATTTGAGAGGACTTAAAAATACAAATTTTTTAGATATACGAAAAAACAAATCTGTTATTTATAAAGAAAAAACAAAAAATTTTACCCAAAATTATTTTTGAGTGTAAAATCTACTTCATTTAATCCTTGGCTCTCATATGAACTGATCCATCTCAATAATCATTGAACAAAAGAATTAATTTCTTATGGCTTTTAAAAGATGTTTAAGAATGAATACTATCTACAAGGATTAAAATAATAAGATTTCGATTTAGATTGATTGTAATTTATGTGGAGTTGCCCACTTTAAAAAGAAAAAATAAAAAAAATGAAAAAACTAAAGAAAAGTTAATATTGAAATAGTAAAAAACAATGTAGTAGCTGAGTAGAATGAAAAGAGAAAGTATCTTAAAACTGAGGAAAATATTCCTGTTTTGAAATAAAAGAAATTACATGGTAACTTTTGTGATTTTAAAAAATTATATTATAAAATACTGTTTCAAGACTGACTTTCAGAATGTAAATAAATGTGGGGTGTAAAATTGAGAAAAAGAAAATGATTACCATGAAATTTAAAAGTAGTAGAAAATAAAGTTAGAGATGATTGGTTTTTTTTTTTTTTTATTTTACAAAAACTATAAAAGAGACATGATTTTGTAAACAGCGATGAAAAAAAAATCTTTCATCATATAAGTTTATTCTTTTAAATAGAACATTTTTCTTTCCAAAAACAAGAACCAAATGAGTTTATTTGTCATTTCAAGTTACAAAATAGAAAAAGAAAATGCTATTTTAATAAATATAAAATAATATTATAAAGAAATTTTATAATATTTATACAATAACTAATTTTTAAATCTTATTTTAGTTAAGAAAAATAATTGATGTGATTATAAGTTATATAGTGTGAAAATACTATGTATCACTTGTAACTCCACACATCAATTTTTCATATAACTAAGTTATTTTAATTATCCTATGTCTTTTTAAAATATTTACATGATTGTATAATTATCAAAATTAATTATATTAAAATAGTTACAAATATATGAAATCTTGCCAAAGGAATTCATAATTATAATTTAGGTTACGTATATTTTTGTCTCTTAACTTGCGAAAATAGGAATTAGTTTATTTTTTGAAACTTTAGTTCAATTTCGCCCACAATTTTAGAAATGCGTAAATTTAGTTCTTTTGATCACATTTTATTAAGTTTATTTGATGTTTCATACATGTTTCATGATAGTATTTAGGTTATTTACACTATTTGACACATTTCCATTTTAATGTTAGCTAAGAAACATATTTGATACGTCAAATAAACTTATCAAAATTTGGTTAAAAAGACTAAATCCACACATTTCTAGATATGAGAGACTAAATTGATCCAAAATTTCGAAGAGGGACTAATTCCAATTTTCACTAAGTCAAGAGACCAAAAACATATTTAACCCTTATAATCTTAATATATTATTTATTAAGTATTTTTTATTAATATTTTATAAATAATTTATTAGAAATGGAACATTACATCAACAAAAATGACATATGTTTATCTTGTGACAAAAAATTGAAATTATTCGTTTTTATAATGAGGATAGTATTTTTTATATATAGATAAACTAAAGTTTATGGCCATTATATGTATAATATGAAAAGTACAGGCCTATATAAATATGTGTAAAAAAACTAAATGCTAGAACACTATTACCTGTTAATCTACTTGCCACTTTTTGTAATTGGCGAATTTCACCGCTATCATATAAATATTGTCAATTAAATTGTTCAAGAACTTGAAATAATTATGGTACAAGAATGATTAAATAAAATTGGGAGTCATATACAATCCAAAAGCTTACTGTGAATTTCGTAAAATTCATGGTCGAGAAAATAATATTCATGAATTTTAATGCTTAGCTTTTGAGATAGTCTATTACACAATTTCTCAAGTGGTTGTCCACAAAGATTAAGATTATCTTCATAACTTAAGGTATTAAAACTCAGAAGTCGTACTAGATGGAATAACTCCATTTAGATCATTATGTGACAAATTTAATAGTCGACCAATTTAAGCAAGACTTTGAGGAATTGAACCAATAAATTGGTTTATTGATAAATTAAGAAATTCAAATGGTTTTAGATTTCCAATATTTGAATAAATGTTTCCAATTAAATTATTTCTTGACAAATTTAATGAAACAAACTCAACTATTTTCTCTATTTCCACTAGAATTTATTGTGAAAAGTTGTCGCTTGAGAGATCAATGCTTTTTAGAAGTAATTACACATTAGTCTTAAATATTTTCTTTGAACCTTTCCACATCAAGAATGCATTCAAATTGTATATATGTTTGGTTGCTAATATTGACAAAATTCAAATGAGCTTCATAGTTACTTGAAAGTGTTGTCGTAATCATTGATGTAAAATTATTTATACATGTAGAAATTTTCCCAAATAAGTAATTTTTTTCGAGAAATCCAAGATTTCAATGGTTTTTATATAACAAATTTCTAATGGCAAAATTTCATTAAAATGATTCCTTCCCAAACTTAGAATCTACAACTTTTGCATATGGGTTTCGATCCAAGCATGAATTGTTCCTGATAATTTGTTTTTTGACATATCAAACATCACTAACTTTGTACAACATCTTAGGGAGGAAGAGATCTTATGTGTTAAGTTGTTATTTCTTAATAATAATACTTGAAGACTATGACTTGAAATAAGCTAAATAAGCTATAATGATTTGAAATGGTTCCAACAATCTAAAATTTATCCAAATAGTTGATTATTTGAAAGTATAGTGTTTCACTTAGACCACTAGCACATAAAAATGAAAGAGAATTTGAAAAATTATTATTAGATAAATCAAGAAATATGGAATGTCGTAAAAATGCTAGAAATATGAAAGTATAGTGTTTCACTTAGACCACTAGCACATAAAAATGAAAGAGAATTTGAAAAATTATTATTAGATACATCAAGAAATATGGAGTGTCGTAAAAATGCTAGAAAGGACCTTCGAATTGATTTGATGCAAGATTTGAAAAAGAAACAATATCGTTTCTAGAAAATTTTGGCATTATACCATAAATATTGTTGTTTGAAATATCTATTGAACTCACCTTTCAAAGCTAATTTATCCCAAAAATACCTTGGAACCATATCCAATATTCTACATTTGAAATGTCAAGAACAACAAATTCATTTTGTATTTGGAACCATTTGGGAAATGGTGTGTTCACTGACCTCCATCTACTTCCAGCAAACTTGCTGCAGCTATCAAATGTTGAAAAACTCACTTCAAAAGCTCTATATCCTTTAATATCATGGGTATGGTTTCATTTTATTAGGATACATACTATTTGGTTACATTTGATGTGCTGTTTTATATAAATTCATGTTATATCACTTGTTATATCTTGTTTGATTCCTTGTGTGAAACACATGCAGTTCCACAATAATTTCCATGTTAAAAACAGTACGAGTCGAGAAACTTCACCATGCTTTGACACTGGATAGGAATATGGCTAGATACTGCTTATAAGGCTTGGTTGTGTGCTTAAGATAACCTATATTAATTAGGAATATGGTCAATACATTTTATAAGGCTGGGATAATGCTTCTTCCTTGAGCTAGCTTTTGGATGCAAGTTTGCCCCAATCCATTTTTAATAACATTTTTTGTTAATATGCTTCACTAGATGTTGAGTTTGTCTTTTAATGAAGCTTCCATTCTCTTCATATGATCACCCATTAAGATTTGACACTTAAGATTTAACAAAATTTAATTTTTATTCCATACCTAAAAAGCTAATCCAAGTTCTTATCTCATTTTAAATAAACCCCACAATTTAACACAAACATACCAAACTAGATAAATAAAGGCTTAAATACCTTTTTCGTCCTTATTTTCGTATGTTTGTTGTGGGTGATCTTCATTTTGACAGAATGTTTAAAATGATCACATTTTTACCGAATGTTTAAAATGGTTCTTATTTTCGCAATTCGTGTTTTATTTGGTCTTTTTTCCGTGATGCCGTTTAAATTAGGAGCAACATTGTACAATGCTCCGTTATTGATTTAAACAGGGTCATAGTAAAGGACCAAATAAAATACGAATTGCAAAAATGAGAACCATTTTAAACATTCGGTAAAAAATGAGGACCATTTTAAACATTATGTCCAAATGAGGACCATATGCAACAAACACTACGAAAATGAGAACGAAAAAGATATTTAAGCCATAAATAAATAATAAAAGATTACATCTGATCTTATCACGCTTTACCAAATAAATATCTACTTTACAACTTTATTTTAAAATATCAATACTTTAATTTAAAATTAAAATATATAGTATTACAATATTAGAATAATTAGTTATCAAATCATTGTTTCTTGGTAATCCCTTATAAAATTATTTTCTTATTTAAATTAATCCTTTTCAAGTTATTTATTCTTTTATCATTTCTTTTAATCATTTCTATGTCTTTCTCTTCTTTTCACCTGAAGCACCTGTTTTTTAAGAAGAATTTGGAAGGAAAACCTAATGGTGCAAAATGGATCTTGAATCAATTCCACATACTGAACAACAATCATCCAAAATTTTCATAAATTTGTGAAACAAGAAGGAAGCTGTTAAGGACACCAAGAATAAAAACATGAGTAGAGTATTTTACAATGAAACATGCTTATTAATTGAGGACAAAACAAAATATGAGAACACCCTATTCTCTTGAAATGTTATTACTCTCCCTCTGGAACAAGGTTGAAGGAAAGGATAAAAAAGATTGATCATGGTGTGTGCACATTGGATTCAGACTCAGAAGATGGCCGGTTCTTCAACTCAGGATGCTTAATTTCCTCAATTATTCTAGCAACTTCATCCATTCTAGGCCTATTTTCTGAGCCCTTAGCTACACATGCTAATGCAATCTGAAGCATCTGCACCATTTCCTCGTCAACATATTGTCCTCTCAGAAGCTCCTCATCAAACATTGATAAAAAGTTGGTATATTAGTCAACTGAGATGAGCTAGATTCAATTCGGAAATGGTTCAAAATTTTAGTGTTTAACATAGTAGTTATATTCCTCTCAAGAGTAGTTAACATTATGTTATTATACCACCAAGTTTGACATCATTTAACGTTAGTAATAACAGCTTCACGGGTCAAATTCCCACTTTGCCTTCGTGTATGGCTACATCATCAACAACTGAGCACAGTAAAGGTATGGCAGCATTTTACTAAGCAAAACCCTCATTCTAAAAAGAAAGCTAAGTACAATGTGGTGATTTGATTAAATATTTGGCTGGAACAAGTGGGATGAGGAATCATTTGATAAGACGCAAAAAAAATCCAAATAGAAAAGCGATCAAAAAGGCAAAAACTCACATCATCAACTACAGAAGGGGTTAGTGTTGGCCCTTCACCAACTATTTCTAAATTGGAAAATGATACATTGACACCCCAAACTTACCACTTTCATGACCACCTGACGTGGCAGCAGCAATTGGATTTAAAATTTTTTCTTTTAACTGAAAAATGAAATTGGCATCAGGAAGCGTCATTCCCCGCACAAGCGCGTGTAGCCACACCCACTTGCCACATTTCCCACACAGCAGTCCGCGCAAATATTTTTCAGTTTTTGAAAACTCCTCCACCACTCCACCGCTTGTCCAGTTTCTCCAGTTGCGCCCACTTCCCTTCCCCACACCACACAGACACGAAACCGGCGCCCCACAACCATCCTGCACACACTCACACCTCTGGCCGACATCATCCCGCAACCGCCGCCGCACATAACCCTTCCCGCACCACACACAGTTCTACTCCACCCGTTCCCACCTTCCGCTCCACAAATCCCTTCCCTTCCGGCCTCATCTTTCAAACCCCAACTCGAATCCCTCTCCCTCTCCACCAACACTTCCCCGTAGCTTTCTTGTTCATTGGTCAATCCCTGAACCCCTCGACACTCCCAATTTCCCAATTTCATAACCTAACCTATATTTTGCCCCAATTCAACGCTCACCATCGCTCATCCTCACTTGCACACTCCATTGACGTTCACTATTGACCGCCGCTGCTCCCACCGCTTATCCTCACCTGCGACTTTCTTATTCACTCACTAATGCACTCATTCATCAACACCTCAACCTCCCCTCTATCTTTCCCTCACTTTCAATCACTACAAGAAGTCGCGCCCAATGGCAACCACTGAAGCTGCAGTCCAGCAGTGAATGTCATCCTTCCACCCTACTCTGTAACCACCACAGTGAAGCACATTTTCGAGCGATTCTCCTGTCTCCCTCGCGGGCGGGCTGAGCACGTTCCAAGTGCAAGCTCCATTTTCTTGCAACTTGACGAGCCTTTTGCATTACCCTCTCTTCCATTAATCCAAGTAATTGTTCATGGCTTTTAAAATTGTTTTGGCTTTGTGGATTTGATGAGCTGTGTGAATATTGGTGGGACCACATTGTTCATGCCATGTTATTGTATCTCTGCTGCAATTTGTGCTGTTTTGTTTTGTTAAAATTATGTTATATGATTAGTCTTGGTTTGTGCGACTTAGTTACCATGTTCATGATGACTTGTTTTGTGAATATGTGTTGGCTGCTCAAATTTTACACCACAATTTTGTCTTATTTCAGTGTTGTTAGCCAATGGTATTCTGTTAGGGTCCTGATTTTGGTTTCTATTCAGTGGTAATGGTTGGGTTTATGCTAAGTTTGGTTGGTTTTGTTGACTCTTGTTTTGTGGGGTGCCAAAGATACCCCTGTTTTGTGATCTTTGTTCATTCATTATGTATTTCATGTTGGTAGCCTTAGTGTTGATTGAGTATGGATTAAGTGAAACTTTGAGATTTTGCAGCCGTTGGTGTCACTGGTGAGAATACACGTGTGCATTTATGATGTGAAAATGGTTTATGAATACATTATCAATGATTTGATTTATATTTATTTGTTATGAACTGAAGATCTGAATTTGGAATCATGATTGATGGTAGTGAAGACGATGGTTGTACAACTGAGACGAAGGAATGAGTTTGGAAATAGTCATATAAGGTTGTTCAATATATCTATCAAATAATGACTTGATGTATTTTTTTTTATGGTGGATGTAGATTTATTTTAGACATTCATGTCGGACACAATATCTTGGTTCTCTGAATAAGAGCTTAACACAAGAACAAATTATTTGTCTAGAAACAACACCGTTTGGTTGGATGCCGAAGTTGAAAGAGTCTCTAAAGATAAGTAGAAATCTTCTAAATGAGTTGGTTAATGTGTGGGTTGAGAGGAGAGGAGGTTTTCGCCTTACTAAAGAAATAGTTAGATTTTCTTTATTAGATGTATGCTTAGGTTTAGGGTTGAGGGTTGTTGGAACTAAAATTGATTTGGATGAGGGTTTTGTTCAAAGTGAGTGTAGGAAACACTTTGATGATGAAAACGTTGATGTCAAAAAGGTTTATGAATTCTTAATGAAACATCATGGAGATTTAAGTGTGGTTGATTTTTGTAGATTGTATGTTTTGATAGGCATATGTGAGTTTCTATTGTGTAGTCGCAGTGGTCGAATTTTTCCCATTTTGTTCAACATTGTGGATGACTTTGGAAGTCTAGGAAAATATAATTGGGGTAGTCTTGTGTATGAGTACTTGGTTGGGAGTCTATGTACTGCTTCATTGTTGTTGAGCGACGAAGGAAATGCGAAATACTTTCATGTGGATGGTTGTGTTTATATGTTACAGGTATAATACATTATTCGTTAATTGGTTGTTTTATTAATTATGATCTTGAATTATTAGTTAATGCTGTTAAAATTTTGTTACAGTTATGGGCTTTTGAGCATTTCTTGATTTGGAAGAGAAAGGGAGGAACTCCCACCTGCCGATTTCCATGAATATTGAATTGGATGGATGTTAAAGTTGGGGATTCCGTAGTTAGTCGTAGTTTGAAGAAGAAGGCGGTTAGTATTAAGTTTGTTTCTAATTTATAATTTTATTGTGTTTATTATTCAATCAATTTATTGAATGATTTAGTTTTGTTTGTTTGTTTATGTTGTTAATGAGGGCAGGCTTTGCATGATGTAGCCGCGTCAGAAGAAGAGCTTAAACAGTTAGTTATCCAAGAAGGTTTTCAAGAATATGGGTGTGGATTTGGCAAGGTTCAAAGGACAACTGAAGGTGGGTGTTCTTTACAAGAGAAGGAAGAGCTTATGCGTGAAATTTTAGAACAAGAAGCGATTATTGAGGAACTTAAGCAATCAATTGATATTCTAAAAACAAAGATGAAGGAAAGGAGGAAACAACCCGCTTAGGAATATGATCCATGTTATGACCAAAATGGTTCAACTTTTGAGACACATGATCATAGTTTTAATTTGGGAGGCAAATCTGTTGAGGAAGATGATGAACTTCATAAAAGCAATGACTTGTGTGACAAAATGGAGGAAAGCAATATGTACGCGCGAATGAAGCATCATCCACGCACACGTTACAAAAGTTGTCCTATTCGAACTCCCTATGCGAGTTATGGGATAAGGAGGTTGACGAAATAGTTTGAAATTATTATTGTTTGTCAAATATTTTGAATTAGAAGTTCTTTATGACCTTATATATGAAGAATGTTGTTTAAAATATGATATTTTCTGTTATTGTTAATGACAGGTTCGTACTGTATGACAATTTCATTTGCTTGTGTTCATTTGAGTATACATATGTGTGGGGTAAATGCTGCTGCATTCAAACTAGTAATCAGTCCAAAAACTATGTACTACGTTACATATGTGTTTGGGTTGGACGTTAGTTCTGTAGAACGTCCACCAATATTTGTTGTCAACTATCAGGTGCACATGTAGTAAAAGACATGAAATATTGTTTGACTTCCTATGGGGGAACAAACTGGGGCCCAATATTAATCTTGGATAATATATTCATTTAATACCTTACAAGTAATTTGTCCAAAAACTATGACCTGGGTTACATATTACTTGTGTTTGGGTTTCACGTTACTTTTCAAAAAGGTCCACAAATATTTGTTGTTAACTATCAAGTGCACATGTAGTAAAAGACATGAAATATTATTTGACTTCCTATGGGGGAACAAACTGGGGCCCAACATTAATCTTAGATAATATATTCATTTAAATACCTTACAAGTAATTTGTCCAAAAACTATGTCCTGGGTTACATATTACTTGTGTTTGGGTTTCACGTTACTTTTCAAAAAGGTCCACCAATATTTGTTGTCAACTATCAGGTGCACATGTAGTAAAAGACATGAAATATTATTTGACTTCCTATAGGGGAACAAACTGGGGCCTAGCATTAATCTTAAATAATATATTCATTTAAATACCTTACAAGTAATTTGTCCAAAAACTATGTTCTGGGTTACATATTACTTGTGTTTGGGTTTCACGTTACTTTTCAAAAAGGTCCACCAATATTTGTTGTCAACTATCAGGTGCACATGTAGTAAAAGACATGAAATATTGTTTGACTTCCTATGGGGGAACAAACTGGGGCCCAGCATTAATCTTGGATAATATATTCATTTAAATACCTTACAAGTAATGTGACCAAAAATTATGTCCTGGGTTACATAGTACTTGTGTTTGGGTTGCACGTTACTTTTCAAAAAGGTCCACCAATATTTGTTGTCACATATCAGGTGCACATTTATTACAAGAAATGAAAGACTGTTTGTCTTCCTAGGGGGTAAGAAACTGGGGTACAACATTAATCTTGGATAATAAATTTATTTAAAAACCTTACAAGTCATTTGTCCAAAAACTATGTCCCGGATTACATACTTCTTGTGTTTTGGTTACATGTTAGTTCTTAAGAACGTCCACCAATATTTGTTGTCCAGTATCAAGTGCACATTTATTACAAGAAATGAAAGATTGTTTGTCTTCCTAAAGGGGAAGAAACCGGGGCCCAACAATAATCTTGGATAATAAATTTATTTAAAAACCTTACAAGTCATTTGTCCAAAAACTATGTCCCGGATTACATACTACTTGTGTTTGGGTTACACGTTAGTTTTTAAGAACGTCCACCAATATTTGTTGACAACTATCAAGTGCACATTTATTACAAGAAATGAAATATTGTTTGTCTTCCTAGGGGGTAACAAACTGGGGCCCAACATTAATCTTGGATAATATATTCATTTAAATACCTTACAAGTCATTTGTCCAAAAACTATGTTCTTAGTTACAGTTTATATGTGCTTGGGTAGCATGTTAGTTGTCACTGAGGGTCAACCAGCATTTTCGACAATTATAATTAATAGTTGGATTGAATAGAAATTAATGTGGTGTGTTTTAATGGTGTCCACAACATGGGGTCCAACAATGATTACTAAAATAGTATCATTCTCCATTGACAAAACACATTTACTCATGGAATGATAACCAATACTACACACAATTAACAAAAAGTTTTTTCAAAAAGTGGACTAGCTGTTCATCAGTGACATGAACAGACTACACCAATAATACTTAATAATGGAGGGATGACAAAATGATTACTGAAATCCATAGCTTAAGCATTAGGGCATTCAACATCAACTGTTGTAGCCCCATCCGGATGTGCATCATAAGTTCCATGAGGTGAGTCGTCGCCAAGAGAAATAGCAGCATCAGGACATATGCCACTTGATGATCCAGCAACAGAAGTGTCTTCATGGTAACCACTTATAACAACTTTAGATGGAGGGACCAGCTTCTTCAAAATGTCGTCAACATCAAGATATTCTCTTGGGTAGTTTCGCACCACGGGCATAAAAACTTCTACTTCATGGTCAGTTGGTGGAGTAATGTCATTCTTAAATACCTATTAATTATGAATTGAATATGACTTCGTAATTTAAATATTAAAATCATTACAAAGTAATAATATAAATGTAATATAAAATATTAACCTTCACAATGTTGCAGACGGTGATGTTCAGGTAAGGAGGCACCCATGGGTTGTGAGCGAAACAAGAAACCTGATGAATCATAATTAAGATTTTAGTTGTATACTTCATAACAATTATGAACACCCAAACTCAGTGCAAACGCATGAGGTAGTGATAATACATTTTTCAAAATCATGGATGCTCCAACAACAATATGGGAACCAAACTCAGGATCCATCACAGCTTTTCTATGGACGCTTGCCTTTGCTGTAGTTGAAGGGTCCTGAAGAAATTAAAGTTCAAAATTTAGATGGATTTCAAATTTATTTCACACAACCCTTAATGTTGTTTTACCTTAATAACTATGGACATGTCACCCAACCCGTTGGGGTGACATTCTTTGACCACACAAACAACCAAAGGTATCTTTTCTATTGATTTCCTAGAAGAGAGTAAAATCAAATTTTTGATGTCCCCTTCAGCAACTAAACCTGAAAGCATGGTTGATTGTTATCTTTTACATAATGATGTGTTTAACGTTACCCTGTTTTTAGTGGTCCACTTGCTTACCATGGTATTCAACAAACCTGGTTGCTAATTTCCAAGCATTTGAGTTGAAGTCTCGTGCATCACCTACAGCAGCGATTTCCCGCATCAATTGTTGCGTATTTTCAGGTTCATCCGATTCTCTGTTCAGCATAAGTGCTTATGCATTTCTGCAGGGCTGGGAATGAATTATGTGTTTGAATTGCATTTCCAGATAAACGACATCACGTCCGACTCATCAATGTCGAGGTCCTCCCACGAATCCATATCTTCAACCTACATATTTGTTGTGCGCGAAAAAAATTTAATTACATTGAAAAAAATGTAATGGAAAGTGAAGAAAGTTTTCGTAAAAAAAAATTCATTAAAGTGGTATTCACCAAAAAACAGAACTGGGGATGACCACAATGCACAATGTTAATAGCGGAAGAGACACCAAATTTGTGTCATGCGTTGAGGTAATGGTTTTAAGCTTCCACTTTATTTTATAGTTAAAAAGTAATGCATAGTTGTACCAAAATACCCTTCGTTAGCTTATTCACTACGTTTCCTATTAATCATGTAATTAATGCCCTGTTACATTGGCGGCCCCGCTTACTTTTTCAAGGTCATGTCTTTCTTTAACAACCAACTTTGATTCAATTAATGCATTTGCTTACGCTCATTCACGAAACCCATCGTCCATGGCCATTTTCTCTTTTTTCTCCGCACACATAGCATTCATGGTCACACTAGTGCAGGGAAGGGAAATGACAACGGTTATTTTCAGCTTTTGGCTTCGGGTCCGCAACCGCTGCATATACGACCGAGGTAAAAAGCCAGTAGTTTATGCCTCGGTTACAACCCGAGGCATATAAAATATTTACTGCCTCGGTTTCCGCCCAACCGAGGCCTAATGCGTACCAGAAATTCAAAAAATAAAAAAAATTTAATATACTTTCTGCCTCGGGTCTGTTTTGACCGCGACAGAAAGTGAACTTTACTGCCTCGGTTCTAGTCTAACCGAGGCATATGGCCATTTAAAAAAAAAATTAAAAATTCGAATGATCTTCTGCTTCGGTTTTGGTTACAACCGAGGCATAAAGCTATTTTTTTTTTAAATTCTAGTCCTATTTCATTCAAATCTAGCACATTTAACCTGCAAATTTTGAACCAGAAATACAAACCCAGCCAGAAACAATATCATATTATAATTGATGGACTCATTACAATACTTAAATACTATTCATATTGTAGCACTCATTACAATATCATGTGCTT
>Ga0214544_1004604_pt1 | contig 27557 bp, 15 predicted proteins | sample CNSS3metaG_FD_160074 | JGI IMG/M metagenome (GOLD analysis project Ga0214544, IMG submission 160074) | Root nodule microbial communities from cowpea collected in UCLA plant growth center, Los Angeles, California, USA - CNSS3 | ecosystem: Host-associated > Plants > Roots > Nodule | place: USA...
AAATATTTCTACACCATTTTGACATCTAAAATATTTTTACACCCATTTGACACGTAAAATATTTTTATACCCATTTGACACGTACAGGTTTTTTACTCCAATTTGACAACGAAATAAATTTTACACTCCTTTGACAGATATAATATTTTTACACCCATTTGAATAACTAAAATATTTCTACACCCATTTGACACCTAAAATATTTTTACACCCATTTGACAACTAAAATATTTCTACACCCATTTGACACCTGAAATATTTTTACACCTATTTGAGACGTAAAATATTTTTACACCCATTTGACACCTATAATTTCTTTTACTCCCATTAGCCACGTTAAATATTTTTACACTTATCTGACACCTAAAATATATTTACACTCATTTGCTACCTAAAACAATTTTACACCAGTTTGACACATAAAATTTTTTACACCCATTTGACACGTAGAAATGTTTTTACACCCATTTGGCACCTAAAATATTTTTACACTCATTTGACACCTAAAATATTTTTACACTAGTTTGCCAAATAAAATTATTTTACATCCATTTGACACGTAAAAATTTTTTACACCCATTTAACACCAAAAATATTTTTACACCCATTTGACACCTACACTTTTTTTACTCCCATTTGATACTTAAGAAATTTTTACAACCATTTCACAACTAAAATATTTCTACACTCATTTTACACCTAAAATAATTTTACACTCATTTGAGACATAAAATATATTTTCATCCATTTGACACCTAATTTTTTTACTCCCATTTGACACCTATAATATTTGTACACCCATTTGAGACGCAAAATATTTTTGCACCCATTTGACACCTATAATTTTCTTACTCCCATTTGGCACCTAAAATAATTTTACACTCATTTGACACCTAAAATATTTTTACACCTAATTGACATCTAAAATATATTTACACCCAATTGACAGCTAAAATATTATTACACCAATTTGACAACTATCATTTTTTTACTCCAATTTGACACTTAAAAAATTTTTACACCCATTTGACAATTAAAATATTTTTACACCCATTTAACACCTAAAATATTTTTACACCCATTTGACACCAACAATTTTTTTACTGCAATTTGACAACTAAAAATTTTTTTCTTTTCTTTGACACCTATAATTTTTTTACACCCATTTGACACCTAATATATTTTTACACCCATTTGACACCTATAAAAATTTTTACTCTTGTTTGACACTTAAAATATTTTTATACCCATTTGAAACCTAAAATATTTTTACACTTATTTGACACCTATCATTTTTTTACTCCTAATTGACACTTAAAAAAGTTTTCCACCGATTTGACAATTAAAATATTTCTACACCATTTTGACATCTAAAATATTTTTACACCCATTTGACACGTAAAATATTTTTATACCCATTTGACACGTACAGGTTTTTTACTCCAATTTGACAACGAAATAAATTTTACACTTCTATGATAGCTATAATATTTTTACACCCATTTGAAATCTAAATTTTTTTTACAACCATTTTACAACTAAAATATTTCTACACCCATTTGACACCTAAAATATTTTTACTCATTTGACAACTAAAATATTTCTATACCCATTTGACACTTGAAATATTTTTACACCTGTTTGAGACGTAAAATATTTTTACACGCATTTGACACCTATAATTTCTTTTACTCTCATTTGACACGTTAAATATTTTTACACTCATCTGACACCTAAAATATATTTACACCCATTTGCTACCTAAAATATTTTTACACTAGTTTGACACAATTTTTTACACCCATTTGACACGTAGAAATGTTTTTACACCCATTTGGTACCTAAAATATTTTTACACTCGTTTGATACCTAAAATAATTTTACACTAGTTTGACAAATAAAATTATTTTACATCCATTTGACACATAAAATTTTTTTACACTCATTTGACACCTACACTTTTTTTACTCCCATTTGATACTTAAGAAATTTTTACAACCATTTCACAACTAAAATATTTCTACACCCATTTTACACCTAAAATAATTTTACACTCATTTGAGACATAAAATATATTTTCATACATTTGACACTTGAATTTTTTTACTCCCATTTGATACCTATAATATTTGTACACCCATTTGAGACGCAAAATATTTTTACACCCATTTGACACCTATAATAATTTTACACTCATTTGACACCTAAAACATTTTTACACCCAATTGACACCTAAAATATATTTAAGCCCAATTGACAACTAAAATTTTTTTACACTCATTTGACACCTATCATTTATTTACTCCAATTTGACACTTAAAAATTTTTTACACCCATTTGACAATTAAAATATTTTTACACCCATTGACACCTAAAATATTTTTACACCCATTTGACACCAACAATTATTTTACTCCAATTTGATAACTAAATAATTTTTTCTTTTCTTTGACACCTAAAATATTTTTACACCCATTTGACACCTAAAATATTTTTACACTCGACACCAATAATTTTTTTACTCCAATTTGACAAATAAAAAATTAACACCCCTTTGACACCTATAATATTTGGTCACCCATTTGATACCTAAAATATTTTTACACCCATTTCACACCTACCATATTTTTACACCTATTTGACAGCTAAATTTTGTTTACTCTCATTTCACACCTAAAATATTTTTACACCCATTTTAGACAAAAAATATTTTTACACTCATTTGACGCCTGTAATTGTTTTACTCCCATTTGACACCTAAATAATTAATACACTCCTTTGACACCTATAATATTTTACACTCATAAGACAAAAAATATTTTTACACCCATTTCACACTCAAAGTTTTTCTTACTCCCACGTGACACTTAAAAATTTTTTACACATATTTGATAACTAAAATATTTCTACACTCATTTGACACCTACAATATTTTTACTCCAATTTGAAAACTAAATAATTTGTACACACCTTTGACACCTATAATATTTTTACACCCATTTGACAACTATATATATTTTACTCCCAGATTACACTTAAAAAAAATTTACACTCATTTAACAACTAAAATATTTCTATACCCATTTAACATCTATAATATTTTTACACCCATTTGACAACTATAATTATTTTACTCTCATTTGACACTTAAAATTCTTTTACACCCATATGACTACTAAAATAATTTTACAACAATTTGACACCTAAAATATTTTTACACCCATTTGCACCTACAATATTTTTCACCCATTTTCACACTAATTTTTTTCACTCCAATTTGACAACTAGATAATTTTTACACCCTTTTGACACCTAAAATATTTTTGAACCCATTTGACACCAAAAAACTTTTTACACTGATTTGACACCTAAAATATTTTTACATACATTTGACAACTAAAATATTTTTACACCTATTTGCACCTAAAATATTTTTACACCCATTTAAGACTTAAAATATTTTTACACCCATTTGACACCTATAATTTTTTTACTCCCATTTGACACCTAAAATATTTTTAAACTCATTTGACACGTAAAATATTTTTACACCTATTTGACACCTAAAATATTTTTACACCAGTGTGACACGTTAAATTTTTTTTACACTCATTTGACACCTAAAATATTTTTTTTCATCTTTGACACCTAAAATATTTTTACACCAGTTTGACACATAAAATGTTTTTACATCCATTTGACACGTAACATTTTTTTACACTCATTTGACACCTAAAATATTTTTACACCCATTTGACACAAAAATATTTTTAAACCCATTTGAGACTTTAAATATTTTTTCACCCATTTGACACCTAAATTTTTTTTATTCCAATTTGACATCTAAAATATTTTTACACCTATTTGAGACATAAATTATTTTTACACACATTTGACACCCACAATTTTTTCCTCCATTTGACACCTAAAATATTTTTACACTCATTCGACACATAAAATATTTTTACACCAATTTGACACCTAAAATACTTTTAAACCCATTTGAGACTTTAAATATTTTTTCACCCATTTGACACCTAAATTTTTTTTATTCCAATTTGACATCTAAAATATTTTTACACCTATTTGAGACATAAATTATTTTTACACACATTTGACACCCACAATTTTTTCCTCCCATTTGACACCTAAAATATTTTTACACTCATTCGACACATAAAATATTTTTACACCAATTTGACACCTAAAATATTTTTAGACTAGTTTGACGCCTAAAATTTTTTTACTCCCATTTGACACCTAAAATAATTTTACACTCACTTGACACCTAAAATATCTTTACACTCATTTCACGCCTATAATATTTTTACACCCAATTGACACCTAAGATATTTTTACATCCCTTTGACACCTAAAGTTTTTTTACACCCATTTCACACCTAAAATATTTTTACACCCATTTCACACCAAAAATATTTTTACACCCATTTGACACCTATAACATTTTTACACTCATTTGACACCAAAGGTATTTTTACACCCAATTCACACCTATAATTTTTTTACTCCCATTTCATACTTAAAAAACTTTTACACACATTTGACAACTAAAATATTTCTACACCCATTTGACACATAAAATATTTTTACACACATTTGACACCTAAAATATTTTTACTCTCAATTGACACCTATAATTTTTTTACACTGATTTGACACCTGTAATTTTTTTACTCCAATTTGACAACTAAATAATTTTTACACCCATTTGACACCTATAACATTTTTACACTCATTTGACACCTATAACATTTTTACACTCATTTGACACCAAAAATATTTTTACACCCAATTCACACCTATAATTTTTTTACTTCTATTTGATACTTAAAAAATTTTACACCAATTTGACAACTAAAATATTTTTAAACCCATTTGAGACCTAAATTATTTTTACACCTATTTAACACATAAAATATTGGTACACCTATTTAACACATAAAATATTTTTACACCCAATTCACATCTATAATTTTTTACTCTAATTTGACAACTAAATAATTTTTACACACCTTTGACACCTATATCATTTTTACACCCATTTGACACCAAAAATAGTTTTACACTCAATTCACACCTATAATTTTTTTTACTCCCATTTTATATTTAAAAACAATTTACACCCATTTGACAACTAAAATATTTCTACAACCACTTGACACCCAAAATATTTTACACCCATTTGACATCTAAAATATTTTTACACCCAATTGACACTTATATTTTTTTACTCCAATTTGACAACTAAATAATTTTTACACACTTTTGAAACCTATAACATTTTTACTCCCATTTGACACCTAAAATATTTTTACACCCATTTGACACCTATAATTTTTTTACTCTCATTTGACACTTAAAAAATTTTTAAACCCATTACAAAACTAAAATATTTCTACACCCATTTGACACCTAAAATATTTTTACACCCATTTGACACCTAAATTTTTTTTTACTGCATTTGACAACTACAATTTTTTTACACCCATTTGACAGCTAAAATATTTTTACACCCACTTGACACCTAAAATATTCTTACATCCATTTGACACCTACATTTTTTACACCCATTTGACACCTAAAATATTTTTACACCCATTTTACATCTATAATTTTTTTACTCCCATTTGATACTTAAAAAAATTTACACCCATTTGATAACTAAAATATTACTACACCCATTTGACACCTAAAATAATTTTACACCCATTTAACACCTAAAATACTTTTACACCCATTTGACACCTACAATTTTTTTACTCCAATTTGACAACTAAATAATTTTTACACTCCTTTGATGCGTATAATATTTTTACACCCATTTGACACCTAAAATATTTTTGCACCTATTTGACACCTAAAAAAATTTTTAAACCCAATTGACACCTATAATTTTTTTACTCCCATTTGACACTTAAAAATCTTTTACACCCATTTGACAACTAAAATATTTCTACACCCATTTGACACCTAAAATTTTTTTACACCCATTTGACATCTATAATTTTTTTACTCTCATTGGATACTTAAAAAAAATTTACACCCATTTGACAACTAAAATATTATTACACCCATTTGACACCTAAAATATTTTTACACCCATTTGACACCTATAATTTTTTTACTCCCATTTGACACCTAAATAATTAATACACTCCTTTGACACCTATAATATTTTTACACCCATTTACACCTAAAATACTTTTGCATCTATTTGACGCCTAAAATATTTTTACACCCAATTGACACCTATAATTTTTTTACTCCCATTTGACACTTAAAAAAATTTTACACTCATTTGATAACTAAAATATTTCTACACCCATTTGACACCTAAAATAATTTTACACTCATTTGACACCTAAAATATTTTTACACCCAATTGAACCCTATAATTTTTTACTCCAATTTGACAACTAAATAATTTTTACACCCCTTTGAGACGCATATCATTTTTTCACTCATTTGACACCTAAAATATTTTTACACTCATTTGGCACCTATAATGTTTTACTCCTATTTGACACTTACAAAATTTTTACACTCATTAGACAACTAAAATTTTTCTACGCCCATTTCACACCTAAAATACGAATTTTTGAATTTTAATATTATTATTGGTGTGATAAAAGTGTGAATAGCATTCTTTCCTATTCACACCGCTAAAGACAATGGGATAAATTTCGAGTCTAAAAAAATTAGATAGGTATTATTTATTTGACTTAAAAACAACAACTTAGACAGTAAAAAGTGGTCAAAATTAACACAAGAGTGAACCCTTTCGAATTTTAATAGTGTTATTATTCGTGTAATAAAAGTATGATTATTATTTTTTTCTCTATTATTCCCACCACTAAATACAATGGGATAAGTTTAGAAGCCAAAAAATATTATTTCGATGTTGTTTAAGTAGCTCAAAATATGCAACTTAGGCATTAAAAAGGGTAAAATTAACACAACAGTACGATTTTAAAATTTTAATAGTGCTATTATTGGTGTGATAAAAATATTATTAGCATTCTTACCTCTAGTTTTTAAACTTTTAAATACAATGAAATACCTTTCCAAACAAAAAAATAGTTAAATATTATTTATGTGACTTAGAAACATCAACTTAATCATTACAAAAGAGTCAAACTTAACACAACATTACGACTTTTTTAATTTTAATAATGTCATTATTGGTATGATAAAAATATGATTAGCATTTTGCATTTTTGATTAAATAACACCAGCTAATTTTTTTCTGCCTTGAAACTTGTTCCATTATGTTTAGCAATAGGAATACCAAAAGAAATAATGCTAATTTTATTTTTATCACACCAATAATACCATTATTAAAATTCAAAAAGTCGTATTAAAATTCAAAAAGTCGTATTGTTATGTTAATTTGGACTCTTTTTCAACGAGTGACAATTTTTTAGTCATGTAAACAACTCTTACCTAATATTTTTGGCCTCGAAACATATTTCATTGTATTTAGTGGTGGGAATAATAGAGAAAAAAATGTTAATCACATTTCTATAATACCGATAATACTACTATTAAAATTTAAAAAGTCATGCGATTGTGTTATATTGACTCATTTTAATGACTAAGATGTTTTTGAATCCCCTAAACAATATCTAACTAATTTTTTTCGTCCTGGAAACTTATTCCATTGTGTTTAACGGTGAGCAATTCATCTGAGTCATATCTTTTACATCGTGATTTTAAACTATGGCAGCTATTTTGGGTTTCATAAATTGTCCATATAGAGATTCAAGCATACAGTTATCACCTCGTGTGTCAAAGGTAAATGTTGAGCATGTAATATCACCTGGTGTGTCAAAGGTAAATGTTGAGCATGTAATATCACCTGGTGTGTCAAAGGTAAATGTTGAACATGTAATATCCTAGGTTGACATTTGATACTAAGATTTGCAATGTCCTTCACTTTTGCATTTTGTATCAGAGCATTGGATTGATACTCCTTCGTAAGATGGTCTAGAAGGTTCAGAAAGATAAAATTGACAACGAATGAGATTGTTTTTGGGAACACACATATGGAAAATATTCTCTGTTAGTACAAAAAGGCACCGTCATCAACATAGTTTTATCAGACCACTGGATTGATACTCCTTCAACAGCTATGGAGATACTTTTTGGGAACATAACTATGAATAATTTTCTTGTTGATAAATGAGGACCACCACTACCATAATAACTTTTTGAATCAAGAATTGGATTATACTTTCTTCAACATCTATATCTATTCAGAGTACACTGATCAACTATTATCCAAATAAAAAAACTTGCCACACTCAAGACACACTAGAAATGGCCTAGCAATTCAGCAGACACCAAATATGGCCTCATCATTCAGAACTTAAACGTGATAAAAAAAAAAAAAAACATAATGGAAGAACACAAAATGCTTAAGATATTTCTCCAATGACTCTTTATTTGTGGCTTATACTTCTAACAGTTGGGAATTTTTCCTATCTTACAGCTTATGCTATAAAATAAAACCTATTTCTAAATTATTTTGTGGAAATCCTAATAAATGCAAAACTTAGCAATTTGTTTTCAGAAGATGAATTTATAAATCCTAATTCGCATGTTAGACTTTTATTACCTCGGTCGTAGTAAATTTCATTTGACTAGTACATGCTCTGCACATTGAGGATAGATATCCTTGTGAACTATAATTGAACATTGTCCATGTCATGACACGGGTTAATGTTTGTGTATGTGTCTTCTTCATAAATACAAAGCACCAATCATGGAAATCACTTGTCAGAGATTCTCTCTAAAATAATCTACAATACTCCAAAGATTCAATCGAGATATATGATTTTGTTAGATATCATAACAGTACTTTTGAAATTGAAACTACAATGTCCTATGCCTTCTCACTAACAATAATTACATATAAGAAGAAAGAGTAGAAGACCTTATAGTTTTTCTTGCGTGTACACACTACCACCACCACCACAAAATTTTAATGTAACAAAGCAAAACACATTATCTATTTTGCAAATATTGCATACTAATTTTAAAATGAGAAAGCTCATTATGATGAAAGTCTTTCAACTAGCCTTAGAACTAGTTAGAGTCAAGGTAATAAGGAGAATGACCAAAATCATGTTCAATCACTTGTAACGGACTCACGAGTAAAAAGAACCCCCAATTCTACTTCTCTCTGAGGATCCAATCCTCCATTTCTGTAACAGAATTGGAGTGTCACTGCTTTCCTTCTCACATCAGAACAAGACTTCATTAAATTTTGTCTTGAACAGGGGTTAGGAATATATGCTGCTAGGGCCCAGGTAACTCACTTTAGAATTTCCCCTTCCCAACCCCAAACCTATGATACCGGATTTTCTATTGTATCAATAAAATTCCTCAGCAACCATGATTCTTTCATACTATTAGCACAGGGGTGTAGCCGATTTGACACTTCTACCTATACCTTCAAGAAAATTCAGAAGTCCAGTGATAATACCAATGCTTGACAAATTTAGAGTAATGGTACTAATGGTTGCACAAGTTCCAATGCAACCGAAGTCTGAAGATGGAAGATAATTATAATAAAAGCAATCATGACAAAAAAAAATGTTTGCAAGATATCCGTATCAATACTTAGACAAGGTAATATATGTTCATAGCACTACACAAGGGTTTAGGATATTATGACACTAAGTTCAAAAAACTGGCATGAGACCAGAACACAAAATATATAGCACAATGATTTATGAATAATGACTATATTCATCAAATGTAACTTGAAAATTCCTAACTGTCGTTGAGATGAAACCATGAAACCTGAGCCTTGCTGAATATCGTACCGAGTTGTTCAACACCTGAATCGGGAAACGTTCAATGTTTTTGTATTTTGAGAGAATTACAACTCAAATTCATCTTCAAGCTTCAATGCCTCGGCAGCAGCCTCTTCCTCTTCGTCATCGATGACAAAATAAGGATTGTGAGCTTCAGGCTTGAACTTGTAGCCGGTGAAGATGTAGAAAGCAAGCGTGGCTAACTCAGCAGCAACCACACTGGTCCAAGAATAGCGATAGGATGTTATGGTTTCCAAGGCATAAACCACAACCCTGGTGAAGTAAATGTAACAAATGACAACGATGTAATAATGACGGAAGAGGGTAAGCTTCATTAAATTAACAGCGGCCTTGCCGTCAGTCCTGGCGGCCTCACGGAGATTCTTGATGGACCAGACAATGGGGAAGAGCACGGCGCAGCAACAAACGACATCGACGAGGAGGAAGACCTGTTTCCAGGTAACCCAGTCGTGGCCGTAGGGACCACTCTCGTCAATGACAACCTGAGCAATGTTAGCGATGACTTGAAGGGGGATGACAATCATGAGAACCTTCTTTTCCTTATCCTGAAGGAAGGGCTTGAGGAAGGACCAGCCGGTGCCAATCAAGACGATGAGAGTGAAGAGAGAAATGCCCTTGAGGAAGCTAAAGATGTAGAAGATGATATCCCAGCCGTGGGCGCTGCCGGTGCGCTTGATGTAGGATTTGTCTTCAGCCTCACACAAGAGATTCAAAGCCTTCAAGATGACGACGGCAAGCATGAAGTAATGGATACGAAATGCGGTCAATCGCTTCTTGTAGAGCACGCTGATCCAAAGAGCAGCCAAAGCGAAATACACCAGCGACAGCAGGAAATAGACCTTGGGAAGGATGGTTCTCCCAGCAGAGAGGTAATCGCGGGTGTTGCTCCTTCCGTCCAGATTGTACATGGCAGATTTAACATCCATGCTCACTTTCAGCTGCTGCGGGTGGCAGTTGGCGAACACCAGGTTGTACTGATCGGCGTCGTTTTCGGTGTACTCGGTGTTGAAAGAGTCTTTGCCGTTCAGAGAATTAAAGGTGTATACAGACTTCACGAGATCCGATTGAAGGGTGCACCGAATCTCACCATCCTCCAGCTGCTGGAGGACATGGAGCCAGGAATCCAGGGTGCAGAGAAAGAAGCCAACCTTTGAGAGGTCCAAATTGGAATTGGAGAGGGAGATTCTGGAAACATTGAGCTCAAGGCGACCCCTATGGGTGAACCCAAACTGATCGAAGGGAACAATGGGCCGATCGTCGGTTCGGATCTCGGAGTAGCGGATCTCTGAGAGGGAGAAGGGGAGAAGGCCCAGTACGAGGAGGAGGAAGAAGGAGCAAGATGAAGACCCCATCCTCATCACCGTCGTCGTTGGTGAAACCTTCAGATAGATCAGATCTGCCAATTGTTATTGCTATTGCTGATAAGCGTCAAATAGTCGGCAATGCAGTCGATATGTAAATAAACTGGTTCCTATACCGTGCACGAAAGGGTAAATAAATTTTATTTATTATAATTAATGAAATATTTGTAAAGAATATAATCGTTTTTTCTATTTACAATTATAAATAATTATATTATTTTATAACAAAATTGAATATTTAATGATATAAATATTTTTTATAACATATATTAAATTTTTTTAACCACATTTTATTTAAGTTTATTTTCCGTTTTAAGTACATTTTATTGTAGTATTTAGTTTGTTTATCATATTTCAATGTTAGTTGAGAATTTCATTATAATATTTGAAACGTCAAATAAATTTAATATAATTTTATTAAAATAACTAAATTCACACCTTTATAAAGTTGAGGGATTAAATTAATTTCAAAGTTTTCAAGATGATTAATTTTAATTTTTACTAAAAGTTGAAGAACAAAAATATATTTAACTTTTAACTTAAATAGATATTTTTAAACATTTTACTTTTGATATAAAAAAAGTTTTTTATTGTATAATTATTCATAATTTATTGTAATTTAACTTTTTATTTTTAGTGATAATTTATAAATATTCCTAATTCAATAATAGTATAATAAATATTATTTTTTAAAATTATTTTATTTTAATATATACTTTAGTCTGATTTTATAATTACTATATGCATTACTCTAGCGCGCTCGACAGAGTGGAGATTTGTTGAGACATTCATTAAGTTGTGACTCCTTGAGCTGTGGTTTGGAATGACATCCCTTGTGACTCGGGATGGAGGGTAAATATATGGCGATCCCGAGTTGTGGCCAGGTGATATTAGTAACTAGGGATGTCAACGAGGCATGTAGGGTATGAGTACGAGTAGTAGCTCCCCCGTACCCTACTCATTGGATAAATATTTGTCCCTTACCTGTACCCATATCTGTCGGATATCCGTTATGTGGGTACCCGTCTATTTTTTTCATATCCGCGGGTATCCACGAGTACCCATAGGTATTTACAAAAACATTTTAAAAAATAAATATTTAACCATAATTAGTGTTTGGATCAACAAACTCACTTTCTCCTATTGATTCTTGAAAAATAAACAAATAAAAAATCACTAACAATTTATATTGTAGTTTATTTTTGAATGAAATATTAAAGAAATTACTAACTTCATCAATGTCCACATCTTGCAACATTGTATAAAGTTTCATATTGTCCAATTTTAATTTAGAAGAGCCTCAAAACATAAGAACTTCATTAAAATTTCTAACAATCACTTAATTAAAATATATAAGTAAAGTGTTAATTTCATTACTTTCCATATTAGTCCATAACCAGTTTTGGAGACACATAAATGTCTCCATAGTGTTTGGAAGTAATATACTCCGATGTGGGGTAAGAATCCGACCACCATTATTGAATGAAGACTCAGAATGCTTTTTACTAATATATATATATATATATATATATATATATATATATGAGAGTATTTTTCTGAATTAAAGTTTAACGGGTACGGGTATCCACAGGTACGGATACTATGATACCCGTACTCGCCTCGTTAACATGCGGGTATCAAAACCCGTACCCGCAGGTAGCGGGTATCCATTTTTAATATATGTTTCCTACCCGTTGCGGGTTTTATCCGCGTATATCCGCGGGTATGAATTTTTTTGACATCCCTATTAGTAACTGGTGTGAGTGTGCGAGTCGTGGCTCGTACGGATGGTCTCCACTTGATTGGGCAGCCACAGGTTGTGGCCAGTGATGTTGCTAATCTTGTGTTGAGAGTACGAATTGTGGCTCGTATTGGGAACTCCACCTGGCGTTACGGAGTGTAGTCCATAACAAGATAGTCTCGCACATGTTTCTACAAGTTGTGGGTTGTAGATGATGGAATCACAAATTGTGCCTTATGGCGGCAAAGTATATCTTAAGGTCATCATCTGAAGATGTAGAACGTGGATTACATGATGGCGGTCATGTTGTCTGCACACAGAGGATAGGGGTTCTCTGTCGAGTGTGTGTGTGTGTGTATGAGTTATTTATATTGTTAGCTCACCTTATCTGTTTGTGTTTGACGATGATCGTGTAATTCATTACATGGAAACAGATGATGTTTCAAGTGGAGCTGGTGACTCTTAGGGTTGAAAAGGGGCGACGAGCATGGGGACTCTTTATGTATTTCACTATTTTGTAAACTGTTGTTTATAAACCGATGTTGGATTTTGTAAACATTGAGTTAATTTATGGATTTTAGATTTTAGCGCTTTTAATAAAATTTGAAATTCTCCCGAGTTTTGGGAAAAAACTTTTGTTATTAAACGCGTTTTATTTCAACATCATTTTATTTTATTTAAATTAGTAATATCCGATCGGGATGTTACACATGACCTAACATATGGCAAAAATTAAAGACTATACTAATGCTTTTACATAAAACCCATCATACTTTAATATCCTCTTTAGCCGATTGAATAAAGCATTTGAAGGCCTTGATATCCTCTCACACAATCAAGTACCCTCAACTACTTGACCTAGACCTAGTACTTTTCCACGTCATAAACCTTAACATTAAATGTCATAAAAGTTCCATTACCCGTATTTAGTAAATAATTATTTATTTACTTATTTAAATTTCACGAATCTTACCGTATGTGCATTATTTATATTCACATTTTTTAAAAAAAAATCTTAAACATGCATATAATAGTCATGTATAAGTACAGCCGAAAGCTAGTTGGATTTTAAATTGCTGGATCTGAGTTACATGCTGAATTTTTAAATGGCACCCAGATTGACTTGTGTCTAACAAAAGTTTTTTCAATTGCAATTGTTCTTGTTCGACATGTTTGATAGTGCAGCACGTCTTTTTATTTTGTATATCGTTGTTTTACTAGTTCTAACTTTGAAATTATTCTCGTGAAGTAGTGATTTTTTTATTTTTTTTATGCAGTCATATCCTCTCTAAGTGATGTGAAAGGAAGTTATGTATCACAATTCGAACATACAATCTTACTCCGACCAACATCCAAAGAATTTATATCAAAGGGTGATGACTAATAATGTCAAGTTGAAGTTTTTTTAATGTTATATTGTACCATTATATTTGTGAACTCTTTTCGCTATACCATCAACACATCAATTTTATGACTTTTGATGTGTCTAAAAAGGTCGTCTTTACTCATTTAATAATTGGATTTTTTCTCGGTGTGACATCCCGACTACTATACTAAAATAATTATTATTTGCTAAAAAAATATGGAATTAATTTTTTTTTCATAAGATTATCATTGAGAGAACATTAATAATAACATAACTTCATATTCATATATATAGTTTACATCTCTATAATGGTTCATGAAATATTACAAAAATATATATTTGTAAAGTATTAAGAGTTCTACGTCAAAATAGAAGATTATCCATATTTTTAATATTTCCTAAACATATTAATAGAAATTATCCATGAATCAATCTTCAGAAGATCCACCAATAATATTCCGAACAACTCTCACTGAGCAGGTTCCTCTTCTGCTCATGCAACAGATACATATGAAAGAAAAATATGAAAGGAGTGAGGTCTTTATAAGCCTTAAATATCAATCTTAATAAATTCAACAAACAATACAGACACCGGGGGCCTAGATAAGGACCTACAACCACAAAACTTGATATTGTTTTACCAGACATATGGATCCATATTCCACTTCTGATGATTCAATCTGAACATCAAAAGTTACTTTGGGAAGTGATTAGGTAGTTGAGTATTTCTCATAAAATATTGGTACAATCATAATTATTTCTTTCTCGATAATATTAGCCATTCATCGGCTCACAAAAGAGATATATACTCACTATCTAACCTTGGCGATGCCGAGCAGGTATCGGATAGTCCCAAGTTTGGCCTGTGAATATCCTAGTCCAATGCGTTATTCTGAACTATCCAGATATTCACCTACTTGGTAAAACTTCCTTAGACCCCACCATGGTCCCTGCCTTTCATCCCGCAGTGTACCAAATTGTAACTTCCCAAGTACAAACACTCTGACACTGGTTTAATCTCAACTTATTCAAACCAGGCTTAACTCTTACTTAACTGACATACTCTTGGATATTTTCAAAGGTCATAAAATGTGATGACTATCAAATCATGTCATTGTATAAACTATACACAAAGAACATAAAATAAAATAAAATGTACATGTAATTTTCTTATATTCAAGCTCACTGAATAAAATAATATTTACTTTCACTTCACATTTTTTAATTATAAAATAATGATAAAATAAGAATCAAAGCAAGAACCTTAAATAAATAATTAGATAAGGATTATAACATTATAAATAAATAAAATAACAAAAATATAAATTAAACGAGACCAGTGCGTAACTAGAGATATATTAATTGAAATAAATAAATAGGACCAGTGCATAACTGGAGATAAATAAAATAAAATAAATAAATAGGACCAGTGCGTAACTGGAGGTAAATAAAATAAAATAAATAAATATGACCAGTGCATAACTGAAGGTAAATAAAATAAATAAATATGACCAGTGCGTAATTGGAGATAAATAAAATAAATAAATAGGACCAGTGCGTAACTGGAGGTAAATAAAATAAAATAAATAAATAGGACCAGTGCGTAACTGGAGGTAAATAAAATAAATAAATAAACAGGATCAGTGTATAATTGGAGATTAAATAAAATAAATATAAGAGGATAATAAATGAAAATAAGTTAAATGAAAGTAAATAGAATAATATATGAGTCAAAATAAATAAAAGATTAATATAAAATCCATGAGCTTATCAAGATTAATATATAAGAGCTTAACCTCACTTCCCCTTGCCTTATTGATTGAAGGGCACAATAATAATATTTGAAGAGGACTAATATCTCTTTAATCTTTGCTCTAAACTTTTGTTCCCTATTTTTCTCTTTCTCTTTCTCTCTCTCCTTTCTTTCTTTCTCACTTTCACTTTGAGGTAACTTCATTTCATATATATATATATAAAAGCAAGCCATAAGCCATGTGCTATTTTGATTTTTCTTTCAAAGTCATCATTACCTATATTAATGAAGAGATAATCCTTATCTCTTCATCTTATCTTTTTTTTTTCTTCTTATCTTTTCTTCCTATCTTCTTATCTTTTCTTCCTATCTTCTTATCTCTTTTTTTTTTCTTTTTCTTTTCTATATTTTTTTTATCTCTTTTAGAAAATTCTTCATATATATTTTTTTTACACACACCTATTTAATTAAAATATTTTTTTACATAATATTTTTTTAATATATATATATATATATATATATATATATATATGTGTGTATATATATATATATGTGTATATATATATATATATGTGTATATATATATATATATGTATATATATATACATATTTTATTAGTTTTGTTTTCTTCTTATTGTTATTCTTAATAAGTAAAAACATGATAAAATATATTTTTAATGTTTAAACTACATAATAATAAATTACAAAACGTTAATAAAAATAGAATATTTTCTAAGTGTTTTATTTAAAATAAATAATACAGTTTATTGAAAATATGGATGTTACACTCGACACTTAATATCTTCATATTAGAAGGTTCATCCAAAACTACTAGTTTTCCTTATGTAATAAAATAATATTCCCTTTTTTCAACCATATGGTAAATACAATCCTAACACATCGAAAGTATGATTCTTAGCAGCAGCACAATTGTGTTCAATTTTAAGAAACTCAGTTGAAATGCAAAAATATATAGTCCTGTTGAACCTTCAATTTGCACACACCAAATTAAGGAGATTGTGTTTAGCTTTCCTGAGGATTTTAGATTAATTTCAAAACGATCAAATGGGACATTCTAGTTTCACCATTTTGAAAAGAATATAAATTTTATGGGAAGACAACTTTTCAAATTCAAACTGTTTCATAACATCCATCTTGTGATCTCATTCTTTTTTAGGAATTTCAAAATGATTTTACAAGGATTCTAATTATTCTTTTCCAAAGTGATAGAATTTTTGGTTGTAATCAAGTTTGAAAAATGTAAAAGGGTAATTCAATTCGAAGGGAAACAAGGACCGAGGATTTTGAAGAAATATATGTAAAGTTGTTTTGAAACATTGAATAAAGGGAAATAACTGACTTTTTGCTATATGTATCTTTTGAAACTTGTTTCCTAAGGTGGTCGTGTAATATTAGAGTATAGTGATAAAGTTTGTATAAATTGGTATGTTGCTAATATTTTGAGTGATTCTGAATGATGTGTTGTGTCTTTGCAAATGATGGGCTTTATGTGAGTAGTCGTGTGTGGTGCACAATGGTATCTTATGGACTCTGGAAGTCTCTGTATGTGTATGAATGGACTGTGTGTATAAATGGACTTTATAGATCTTTGTGTGAGCAAAATGGTTTAGCTTTGCTTGAGTGAATGGTCGGTAAACTTCACGCGATATTTTACATGACAAGATCTCATTAAGGTTGTAATGTATAAGTCTTACATGAAGTCAATGTCACCTCACTAATTTATTAAAATAATATGAAATAGTTGTTCCATACATCATAAACATATATCATTGTCTTGTGTAGTGGAGAATGGTATCCTATGAACTTTAGAAGTCTTTGTGTGTATAAATGGACGTCATAGATCTTTGTGTAAGCAAAAGGGTTTAGCTTTGCTTGAGTGAATGGCCGGTAAATTTTATGCGATATATTACATGTCTTGACAAGATCTCATTAAGGTTGCAATGTATAAGTCTTACATGAAGTCAATGCCACCACACTGACTTATTAGAACAATATGAAATAGGTGTTCCACACATCATAAACATATACCATTGTCCTGTGTGGTGGACAATGGTATCTTATGGGGAAGTCTTTTATGTGTATAAATGGACTTTATAGATCTCTGTGTGAGCAAAAGGGTTTAGCTTTGCTTGAGTGAATGGTCGGTAAACTTTATGTGATATTTTACATGTCTTGACAAGATCTCATTATGGTTGTAATGTATAAGTCTTACGTGAAGTCAATGTCACCACACTAACTTGTTAGAACAATATGAAATAGGTGTTCCACACATCATAAACATATACAATTGTCTTGTGTAGTGGACAATGGTATCCTATGGACTTTAGAAGTCTTTGTGTGTATAAATGGACTTCATAGATCTTTGTGTGAGCAAAAAGGTTTAGCTTTACTTGAGTGAATGGATGGTAAATTTTATGCAATATATTACATGCCTTGACAATATCTCATTAAGGTTGCAACGTATAAGTCTTACATGAAGTCAATGTCACCAACTTCTTATTATAATAATATGAAATAGGTGCTCCACACATCATAAACATATACCTTATACTATTCTTATTTTATCATAAATTTTTCTACCATGTTTTGAAAACAATAACTCACATCCTAAAGTTTTCTTAACATACCTCAATATTCTCTAAGATACAAGCAAATGATAGATATTTGAATCAACCATATATCTAGTAATCAATCTCACTCTGTAACCTACGTTAAGTCTTTTACTTGGCAAAAATCGTAATGAACCCACAATCTATTTATACAAGGTGCATCAATTATCTTATCACTTCCTTCCATCTTTAACTTTATATCAATCAACTAGTGTTTGGACATAATTACAATCCATCATGATTTTTATATTTTCAATATTTTCATTACATTTTATTTTTTACTTTTCTATGAAATAATATTTCATCCCAAGAAAACACAATATACAGTAATAGATTGTCTATCAACAAGCAAACATTCCCAATATGCATCATAGTACCCAAAGATCTGAATGGTTCTTCTATCTTCATATAACAATCCTTGCTTGGGAGCCTTTTTGAGGTACAAAATGTAAACTGAAAAAGAATGAACAAGAAAAGGAATCATGTTATAACATTTCACCTCGGTTGAGGCAAGAATAAATACAAAGATTATTCTCCACAAATATACTCTTCAAGATAATAACCTAAAGCTAACGACTAAATTCTCACAAAACTCTAATTCTCCTTTTAAGTGTGTAGTATATGAGAAAATCCTTTCAAGGCCAAAATTCTTTGATGGTGATGTCCAGAGGTAGTTACCACCTCATCACTAATGAAGTAATTAAATTCATAAACTTGCACAACTTCTTCATTAATGAAGTGACTATGACTACGCAGCTTCATGCATATTTTCACTTCATTCTTCATTAGAATATCTTACAACCTTCTAGAAACTATTAAAATATTTTTCATCACATTTTCTAAAAATAATTCCAAATTTTATAAATTTATTTTTAGCTCCATCTCTTGTTCTCTCTCTTGAGTAGTCTCCTTCTCTTGTTCTTCCTTCTTCAAATATTCTATGATGCTAGATGTCTTCATGAGATCCTCATTACATAAGCATATACCTTAAAGCCTTTCCAATCACTGCAGTCATTCTTTCAAACTAAGCCTTGCATTTTGGACCTTTACTGATAGCTTTAACTTTTGTTCTTCCATATCCTTTAGCACAGCTAGCAAGTTTGCTCTATACACTTCGCATCGTTGATTTGCAACTTCTAACTCAGCAGTCAACTCTTGGATTTTCTTTAGCTTCTCTGCACACTGCAGAGGATCCAAAGGTAAAATTTTATTATGCCATGTGTATTAACAACAATACAGAACATGTATTAAAGGTGCATACACTTGTGCAAATACACATAAAACCTTTATTCAACTAAAGCATTAGTAGAATAAGCACAAAAACAAGGAGGTATCAAGATCATGTGCCGTTCCTATTACCCTATGTCAGACTCAAGTCATGACAACAGCCTCAATTTCAGAAGGTTCAATTTAAACTGACTGGAAAGGTAATTTCAACTTCTTAAAATATTAAGAGATGAGAAAAGAGATCACCATAGTCTTAAAAGAAATAAAAAATAAAAAAATTTCATCTTACACCAACAAATATGTTATAACCGAAACGCATAAAATTCAAATTATTCCCCTAAAATCGTATAAATAAATTGTACGCATGTTTAAGGGGGAAATGCAATCAGCCTTCATAAATTTTGATCCTTCCGTAAAATGGCATCACCAGCATTAAATTTGTACCAAACTGTTAAATCTCCAAAATATTACAATAGATTCTTCTGTTTAGCTACCATTTAGCTCAACAAGGGAAAAGCTAAGTGACATATAATCAAATTCATTTGTGAAAATCTTTTGAACATTTAAGAATGTATTGAGAAAACATTGCGAATATTCCTCGCAAGAACATTACATAAAGTTTAACGATTAATTGAGACAGGGTTAAATTTGGTGGTAGCACTTTATAGAAGATCAAAATGAATGTTATTTACATACTAGATTGAAAAGGATTACCTAGAAAACACCAAGCATGATCTTCAAGAGCCAGCTTGGAGGTAGTACAGTTTAAGGGGAAAAATGTTCCCACCCCTAATTCGATACATTGCGAATATTCCTCACAAGAACATTACGTAAAGTTTAACGATTAATTGAGACAGGGTTAAATTTGGTGGTAGCACTTTATAGAAGATCAAAATGAATGTTATTTACATACTAGATTGAAAAGGATTACCTAGAAAACACCAAGCATGATCTTCAAGAGCCAGCTTGGAGGTAATACAATTTAAGGGGAAAAATGTTCCCACCCCCTAATTCGATACATTTTATTTTGTTGACACAAAAACATGTACAGTTATCCTAACCATGAGCCATCAGGAAAGATTTTGTGTACATAATTGTTCTAGTGAGAACCAAATGAGTTTATGATCTGAGGAAAAAATCATAAGGTCAAAGAAACTAACCATAGACTGATAGGTTGGAGCATCTTCATCTGCTGCAAGCAAACCCCCACTGCTTCCATTGGTTACTATAGTTCCCTCTGCTGTTCCAGTAATCTGATTTTTTACAGTACAAACCTTACTAGCTGCTTCTTGCAAAGCTCTCATGGAAACCTGGTAGATTTGGATTGATTTTGCCCCTTCTTCCACATATTTAATTGCTTCTTGACGCAAATTGTTATAACGAACTGTTATAGACTCGTGAGAACTATTTGGCAATTCAGATGCATGTTCTTCTAACAATGTACCAGTTTTAGCATTTCTTGTCCAGCGTTTCAACAAATACTGTGATGGAAGAGTGAGAACATTTTTAGCTCTGAAGACTGTCAATATATGCCTACAAATAATTCCTGAATATTCAAACATCTGACAACTGCAACTAGCTTTTGTCTCGAGAGAATTAAAAGTCACAACATGAGATTTTTGGTTTTCCCCAAATTTGGCAACTCTATATGTAGTGATGGTTCCTGAATCATCAATTTTTGTAGCAGGATTTGCAAGAGTCTCTACTAACTCTTCCTGGAATTTCATGAATATCTTTCTCGTGTAAAGACTCGCAGCTTGTTTTTCCATAGGAGATGGTGTTTTTAAAACTGGACTACTATTAGTGGTCTCATAATCTGCTTTTAATTCTCTTTCATGCCAATTTGATACAGCTTTCTCGTATTGTCTAACCAATCCCAGTAGCGTGGTGGAGGAATTCACATATCCATCAAAGAAAAAATTCAAAGATTCATTTCCCTCATTTGAAGATATCTCCCCAAAGAAACTATCCCGCAAGTAGACAGGAACCCAATGTTGTCGTGCATTGTACATTGACTGAAGCCATTCATTATCCATGACACAGAATCTTTCCAAGAGTGAATGCCAATAAGATTCAAACTCATCAGTAGTCTCACTCTCGTGAATGGATTTCTTGAATTCAGTTTCAAAAGCAGGATGTGATTGATATAAATGAGCCAGTTTGCCTCGGGTTTCTCTAAATATGCTCCATTTACTAAACCGGTGGCGAGTTGAAGGGAGAACTTGGGCAACAGAAACATGTATTGAAGGGTCAAAATCTGTTGTAATGGAGACAGGGTGACTGCCAGACATGGCATGAAGCCAAGTCCTGAATAGCCATATAAATGATAACTCAGATTCATTGAGAATCAATGCACAACCAAATAACACAGGTTGTCCATGGTGGTTCAACCCAGTGAAAGAGGCAAATGGCACCCTATATCGGTTAGTCTTGTAGGTCGTGTCAAATATAACAGCATCTCCAAAATAAGAGTAGTTTGTTCTAGATGTTGCATCAGCCCAAAATATATTACCACACGAGAGATCATTGTCATCCTGGACTGCATAAAAGAAAGAAGGATTTTCTGCCTGCATGCGCTTCAAGTAATCCAACACATGATGACCCCCGCCACCAAGGGTACGCTGTCTAGATATACTCATATGTGCTGCAAGGGAGCAAGCGGACAGTGATCAGGATTATCCCAAAAATGGTGAGTTGACAGGTTAATACTTTAGACGAAATCCATAAATAAATGATGAAAAGGTAATCAAATAGAATTTCAAACTTAATGAAACGGCAAAGAGTCTAGGACCTGCCATATCTAATCCCAGTACGTCAGAAACAAATGTGAATAAGAATACTCTATTCTTAATGGGTGAAGAGAATAGTACAAAACAGGTCATCAGCTTACACAGAACTCACATACATAACGCAATTAGCCAGGCATAATATAAGGCCAAAATAAGCTCGGCCAACGATAGTTAAAGGCTACAAAATGTGATCTAGAAATGCAGCTTAAAACTCCTTTCCATGAACACGAAAACTCTACTATACTAAAAACCAACAAAACAAATAATTTCTGAAATATTGCTTCTGTACGAGAACAACCTACAAGTTGCAGCAACTACACAAGAACAAGAGAGCAGCCCAGAATTTATTTTCTAAAAATTACGGTCAGAGTGGCCGCCAGCGGTAGGATCCTGACCAAGTGACAGATGGCTGTGGCGTCGGTAGCTTCCTTTCTTGGCGACAGACCGCCGGTGGCCGATAGAGTGAAGCGGTTAGTCGGGACTTGGGCGTGCGGCTGAACTGTGACAACTGCGAGGTTGGGAAAAGGTAAAGGATGTAATGTTTTAATTTGATATTTTGGTTAGGGCATGGAGAAGTGACGGAGAGGAAAGAAGTTGATTTTGTGAAAAATAAAGTAAAAAATTTAAAACAAAACCATCAAATTAGGAAAATAACGAAAAGCAAGGATATATAAAAAAAAGGAAAATTAAACTAAAATTTGTATTAATTATGTGACTAATATGATAGAATAATTTTTAAAATATTGTTTATGTTTAACAATAAAATTGGATTTAATATTGAAAAAAAAATTATATCTATTTTTCATATCTGGTATCCACTTGTAAAATGATAGTCAATTACAATTATACTACATTGTCACTTAACAATATATTTTTAAAAGATTAAATTAAAATTGAAATAAAAAAATTCTGCAACGTTAGTACTAATAATTTTTTTTGAAAAGAATAACAAATTAGAATAATTTGTCAAAAAATACCAAAATTTAAATTAATTATATCTGTTGTTCATATATTTGGTATTCACTTGTAAAATAATAGTCAATTATACTATATTGTCACTTAACAGTATATTTTTAAAAAGTTAAATTAAATTTGAAATAAAATTAAAAATAAAACAATATTCTACGACGTGAGTACTAGTAAATTTTTTTGAAGTGAATAACAACTTAGAATAATTTGTCACAAAAATACCAAAATTTAAATTATTAAAATTTGAAATTCAAACCAATTGGGGAGATTGGGTCGGATCTAAAAAACCCGTTTTCCATGTGGTAGATGTTGCCCGGTTAGCTAGACAATTGTTTTCCTAATTACGCAAACGTAGGTTCAGGAGGCAGAGTCTCTCAACCAGCAAATGAGGGAGTTATGCTTATATTGTGCTTCATGCATGAAAATTCCCAAATCTCCAGGCGATAGGAGAATGAATATGAGAACGGACTCGGAGAAACGCATATAGATTGAGTTGTTTTCGTGGTTCACACACATCAGTGAATGTGAACAAATTCTATGATCCTGTTTTTTTCATCTCTGAAAGAAAATGTCCGCATCGCAATCTCTTGGAGGTCCTTCTCGCTGCGGCCGAGTTGTAGGTCCATCACTCGACAAGATCATCAAGAACGCCGCCTGGCGTAAGCACTCTCAGATTGTCTCTTCCTGCAAATCCATCCTTGACAAGCTCGAATCCCTTTCTGACTCTGACTCGTCTTCAGGCGACACCCAATCTCCTGTTCCGGGCCTTTCCTCTTCAGATGCCGACAGTGTCCTTCAACCTCTCTTTCTCGCGCTTGACTCTGCATACCCTAAGGTTGTTGAGCCTGCTCTTGAATGCACCTTTAAATTGTTCTCTCTCGGCCTTATCCGCGGGGAGATCAATCGCCCTTCCAATTCGAATGCTTCGCAGTCCGACGTCGTCTTCAATATGATTGATGCTATCTGTAAGTCGGGTGGCCTTGGGGAGGAGACAGTTGAGCTATGGGTGCTGAGAGTATTGCTCTCGGCTGTCAGATCCCCCAGCATTTTGATCCGGGCAGACAGTCTCATTCAAATTGTGAGAACTTGTTATAATGTGTACCTCGGGGGAGTCAACGGCACTAATCAGATCTGTGCTAAATCGGTTCTTGCCCAGATCATGATCATTGTTTTCACCAGAGTCGAGGAAGACTCCATGGATGTCTTCCTTAAAAAGGTTTCTGTCAGTGAACTTTTGGAATTCACGGATAAGAATTTGAACGAGGGCAATTCCATACACTTTTGCCAAAATTTTATCAACGAGATAATGGAGGCCAGCGAGGGTCCTCCTCTCAAACCATCTTCAATATCACTTCATGTGGAGGTGCAGAAAGTCCAAATACCGTTGCCCAAAGCAGCGGATGAAACAGGTACCGACAAGTCGGATAATGAAGCTGGAGCTGATGGTAGTAAAATAAGGGAGGATGGTTTTCTTCTTTTTAAAAACTTGTGCAAACTGTCCATGAAATTCTCATCTCAACAGAACCCTGATGATCGTATCCTCTTGAGAGGGAAAATTTTGTCATTAGAGCTCCTTAAGGTAGTCACGGATACGGGTGGTTCAGTATGGCGCGTGAATGAGAGGCAAGTAATGTTATTCCTACTATTCTCTTACAATCACTATTTGTTAATTGTAATTTTCGTCTAGTATACATTTTTATTCTATTCAGGGGCCTTTTGAAGTGAGACTTTCACTTTTACAGAGATATAAGAAGTGATGAAACTAACGGATTACAATTACTCACATTCTCTTACAATTACTATTTGTTGAATGTAATTTTCATCTCTATTTTTTGCATAATTCACACAGGATGAATTTTTATTTTATTTTAGGGTTTCTTGAAGTGAAACTTTCACTTATATAGAGATGTGAGAATTAGAGAAACTAGTGGATTACAATTACTCACATTTATTGTTGAGTTTGAATTTGGATCTCTGGCATGTTTTATTTTGGATGCTTCCACTCAAACTGTTTGAAAAAACTGTCAAGAATAATGAGCTCTTACACATTGGACTTCATACAACTAGTACAACAATGGGCTAAAAATCCATTTTGCCTTCCCACTTTTCCTGATATAGTACTGTGACAAGCAGGATGTTTTCCCTGTTGAAGTCCAAAAGCATAATATTGATCCATGGCATCTTTTAGCTCTGCATTCCTATGTTTTTAGAACCTGAGTTTTTGAGAAATAAAGCATATGCAACGTGACTAATACGTGATAGTCAAACAATCTTTAGCTTGCCTCCAATTCAGTTTTACATAAAAACACGTAACACATAAAGGTTACTTCATGCAAGAGATAGTTGTCTAATTCTGTGGCACTACTTGCTTTTCGAAATTTGAATAAATGTTGGAAATAGGAATATTTTAGAAGATAAGAGTTTCTTTAAAGTTTATTTTGTCCAAATGGCCTACATAATTGGTATAGCTAGGTTCATTACGTCTTAGAATGTAGTGGTACTTTAACTATTCTCTTTTAAGTTGTTTTGGCATTAAATAACTTTTGTAATACTCTTGAATATAAATAATTAACGGATGTGTTTGTTAAGTCTCTTGAGTGCCTTGGGTATTCTTGAATATATATGATTGAACTTAAGATGGAGTGTGAAAATAGTATCATATAGTATTATTGTTTGTGTTCAATGGCATTGACTTAGTCATCTGTGAAAAGATTATTTCCCTGGGATCTTTTTCTTTTTCAATATTATTGATAATAATTGTTCATGACACCTATATTTTTCTTTTACACGGTGCAGGTTTCTCAATGCCATCAAGCAATATCTTTGCTTGTCATTATTGAAGAACAGTGCCCTGTCCGCAATGGCCATTTTCCAACTTCAGTGTTCCATTTTCATGAACTTGTTATCAAAATTCAGATCAGGCTTGAAAAAGGAAATTGGCATGTTCTTTCCCATGCTTATCCTTCGAGTTCTAGAGAATGTTCTTCAGCCTAGTTTTCTACAAAAAATGACCGTTCTCAATTTATTGGACAAAATTTCTCAGGATCCTCAGATTATTATTGACATTTTTGTCAACTATGATTGTGATGTGGATGCTTCAAACATATTTGAAAGGTATCTTGCTTTTGTGATATTTTCCTGTTCTTATACGCTGTTAGTGGTCAGTTTCCAAGAACAGAAATGGGCTAATACTTCAAAAAGCTTACGTAATAACTAAATTTCATTACCAAACAAAAAACGATGAATAATCTTGTTAATAAATTTCTTTAGATTGTTTTCATTTATTGATAGAAAAAAAAGAATACTGACTAACTTCAATCCTAGGAGTATCTTGGGATTTGTATTGGGACAAAGGGATTTGGATTTTTTGGGTGTAATTGGTGTCAAATTAGGATTATTGAAATACTTTATCGACAATTTTGAAGATATAATTAGTTCTATCCGAATATAATATAAAGGACAGTTGTGCTAGGCTTTTTATTACTAATATAAAACTCATCGATATACCGAACATGGATCATTCACAAGATTTTTGCTAATGCTAGTTTGTTACCCTCAAGTAACATGCAGTGTGAGTCATGTATAGTGTCAAATTACATGAGCTAGAGCGGGTACATCAGCAGCTGGATGTAGTGTTAAATGAGCAAGATTGTTCACATTTTCTAGGATGGATATGGGTAAAGAAGCTAGTTTTGAAGTGTCTCTGATTAGGAATGTTACTTGGAATATCTTGGGATTTGTATTGGAGCAAAGGGATTTGAATTTTTTGGGTGTAATTGGTGTCAAATTAGGATTGTTGAAATACTTTATCTACAATTTTGAAGATTACAATTAGTTCTATCCGAAATATAATATAAA
>Ga0214544_1004605_pt1 | contig 27554 bp, 11 predicted proteins | sample CNSS3metaG_FD_160074 | JGI IMG/M metagenome (GOLD analysis project Ga0214544, IMG submission 160074) | Root nodule microbial communities from cowpea collected in UCLA plant growth center, Los Angeles, California, USA - CNSS3 | ecosystem: Host-associated > Plants > Roots > Nodule | place: USA...
TTTTTTTTTTTTTATTAATATATATATATATATATATATATATATATATATATATATATATATATATATATATATATAATATCTATGTGTGTATGTATGTATGTATCAACCATTTATGCATAAACATTACTTAATTATCACCTAAAGATAAAACTGACCTTGTGTAGTTGTCAACACAACTTTGACCTCCATTCCAAAGTGTCTACTTCACCCCTAACACATTGATTCCAATCACAAGACCACCTCCGATCACAACACCACTTGATTCCAAATGGAAAATGAGATAACAAAAAAAATCAAATATTCTAAACAAAAAATCCTCGCCTCGCAAAGTCAAGGTTTTGCAACTCAATGGCCTCCTAATCGCGCCTCTCAACTACCATTTCATCATAGAGAAAGGATTGAATGAACATCAGTCACGTTGTGTTGTTGTCGCAGAGTTGAAGGGTGAAGGAAGCTCGTCGCATACTCTCTCACACAAGCCTCGTCACTCGTCGAAGGAGCTCGCCTTGTGTAGTAGCTCGCGCTAACACTCTCTCGCTCATTCCCACATTTCGCTCACTCTCTACAAATTGGTACGCTGCAAGGGGAAAAATGGAACGGTAAAAATGGCTACAACGAGAAAAAAGGCATCTGAAAACTCTTGGGGAATGGGAAAAGGTGAATTGTGAAAATTTTCCCACCTCAGTTAACTTAATAAAAATGTGTTTATGTACATATGGAGCCTATGCGTCGACAATTCAATGCCAACAATTTTAAATGTGTGTCGGTCATCTAACTAGTTTTTGTTTGCACTGACTAAACAAACGCTATTCTCAAGTTAATACAACTCCCTTTTTTGTTAAAGCTAGTTGGAATAGATATTTTGTTTTTAAATAATTTATTTTATTACAATCAGATTTTTGTGGGTTTAGTCGACGCATTGTGCTACATTGATCTGATGCCATCTCTTGGAAGCTAAAACATTGTATTCTTGTAGTGACCTGTTTGAAGGTAGAAATGTGTAACAATTTTACGATCTTGTTGAAGTTTTTCTTTTTTCAGTTTATGGGATCATTTATACTTAAATATTTGGTCTACCCTAGTAGAAATTTGGATTGCAATTTGATTATCCCATTATATGTTTGAATGATGAAGTCATTTAATTTACAGATCTTGTTAGAGAAAAGTGAATCACTACAGCTTGCATGTGGTGATTCATGACCATGATACTTGACCTTAAATGAAAATCTTGAAATTGTATCTTATTTCTTTTTTTAATGGTAAGAAAATATTGCATCTCACGACAAAATTAGGAGGGTTAAGTCATATTTGAATCATGGCGCATGGTTGTTACATCCTTAAATAGAAAGGTTTGTGTCCTAATTATAAGTTATAATTTGTTTACTTCATTTGATCCAACAATTGATATTAGAGTAAGGTTACGATTTTAGTTTCCAAAAAAGTACTTGTCGAGGGGAAAGTTGTTCTATGCATCAACTGCCTAGTGGTAGGGTTTAGATGAATCAAGTCATAATCAAATTATTATGTTTGAGTTACTACACTTAAAGAAACTTAAAAGCTACTCTGTTAAATCTAGCTTAAACCAAACCTTGTTACAAAGCAAATTTTTGCAATCTAAATTTTATGTTTGAAAACATAGACATTTGCTTAATTTATAGAAGAAAATCGCGTTTTGGCCTATTTTAGAAAAAGCCCACTTCAAAATTAGGCCATGATAATCAATTATTGTTTATGATAATTGATTATTCTAGAACATTTCAAAAAACTCGTTTATTTTGGGATAATCGATTATTTCAGAGATAATCGATTATTGTAGCCCAAAATTTTCTATACTTGATTATGATAAGTGATAATCGATTATCACAATGAGAAAACATTTTTATGAGAATTTATTCATCATGGTATTTAATGAAGTATGTGCTTTGCAGTTATTATCTACCCACCATTTAGACTCTTTTACATACATAAAATATGTTCCCAAGACTTTAACACAATTTTCTACAAGTTTTCAAGATGTTTTTTTGGCATTCCAAGTATTCTTCAAGACTTAATCTCTTTCTTCATAATTCATCATGATAAAAAAAAATCTTCATAATTTAAAACTAGATATTCATCTTCCTCTTAAATCAATAAGAATATGGGATGGAGGTGGAGGTGGAGCAGAGGTGGAGGAAGATCGGGTGGAGGTGGAAGAAGAATATAAGGTGGAGGTGGAGTTAAGAATGTAAATGTGAGGGAGGAGGAGAAAGGAGGGAAGAAAATGGGGCCAAATTTGACTTTTCACCTTGCTTATAGGAGTGCAGGAAGAAAACTATGGGGTGTAGGAAGAAATTTTCTTTTTTTACATAGAGCTCGTGCTATTGAAGAAAGTTGATCTAGTCCATAACGTATTCTTAGACCTGATAATATCAGATCCACGATTCAGACATATGCTTATCTTCCACAAAGTATATTATAAAATGTGTTTCTAAATTTCGAAGTGTATTTCAAATTGCATAATTTGGAATACATGTTTGTCTTTCAGATTATGCAATGTAGAATGTGTTTTCAGATTCAGAAGTGCATTTTGGATTATACAATCTGAAAGACAAACATGTATTTCAAAATGGTTAATTTGGAAGATATTATTAAATTGAACAATACCTTTTGGATTGATCATTTTGGAACATGTTTATTGATATGTTCTAGTCAATTTGGAAAGTATTCCAAGGTCTAGTAATACCTTCCAAATTGGCTACTATAGAATACATTAATAAACCCATTTTTTACGTTTCACACTCATAATCATTGCTACCCAATCCACATCAATTGTTGCCCACCCATAGTACAATTAGGTATGTTAATGGGACGGGGCGGATACGAGCATAACTCCTCGCTACCCTTCACGTTGGTATTCGTTATATGAGTACTCACATAATTTTAATATTTGTAAGTACCCATGGATATTTATAAAAAAAAATTCTAGAAATATTTAACAAAATATTTTAATCATATAAATCTATAAAAAAATTGTATAAAGTTATTAAAAATTGTATAGTTATTAAAATCTATAAAAAACTATATAAAAATCTCTAAAAGATTTATATATAAAACTTAATTTTAAACATTCAATCAAAGATAATAACATCTAAATAAATGCAAATAAAATATAATACATTATTATCACGAGTTTCAAACAAAGTCCAAATTTGTTTAGGAGACAACCTAATACAACAAAATAGTACATATTTAGTTACTAAATTAAATAATTATATCAAACCTTAACAATTAATAACTAATCATGTCAAGAATCTATAAGGATTGACCTAGAAAAGATAGAGAGAGCCGAATAGGCAAAAATATTAAACAGAACAATTGCATATAAACTAAGAAAAAAATATTAAATGAAAAAATTAGAGATTAGTGGATATTGATATCTATAGATATGGATACTACGATATCTGTATATACCCCGTTAACGTACAGGTGTAAAAAATATTTGTACTCATTACTCGAAAATATCAATTTATAGTATTAATTTTCTACTTGTTACAGATTTTATTTATGGATACCCGTAAGTACGAATTTTGTTGACATCCTTAAATACAAGTCAACCAAAACAACCACCATATATCGCGCATTGCCTATTTAATGGGTACTTCATACTATGCAAATGCAAGAGTTTTACGAGACTAAATCTAACGAGATTAGTGCAATGCAAGAACGTTATGGTAGAGGGAGGTGCAGGGGTCTCAATGTCCAAGAAGAATCACCAGGAAGAAAAAAGATGAAGGGAGGGAGGTGAAGAGGAATCCACAAAAGAATGGAATATGAAATTAGAATTTAAGATTTTTAATGAAGGGTAAAATGGAGATATCATAATTTATAAAGTGCAGGAGGAAAAGAGGGAGGTGCATGAGAAATGATCCCTTTTTCGGCCTATAGATATTCGACGAAACATGATGGTGAGAGGGCAAATTTGTCATTTCATCTAGCCTATGGAGGTGCAGGAAGAAATGCCGTGGTGAGGTGAGGGGGTGGACATGAGAGTAGACAGGGTACGAGAAAGAGTTCAGACAGCTCTGGCTTTTGTGTTGCTCAATGGAAGAAGCAGCCGAAGAAGCATCACAATCGCAAGACTCGTGGCGAGATCACCACACTTGGATAACGTTACGTCTCTACAATTCTAAATTCCCACAATTCAAATTTTTCTATTCTCTTTCTTTCAATCCTTAACATGTATCACGCTTTTCAGCACCCAAGACATTCTCAGGGAAAAGCTGATCACAGAGGACAGTTTCTCATGGAAATTATCCAGCGAAGGTGAAACTGGTTATAAGAAGGGAGAAGAATTGAGATACGTTGGTGGGGTTGACATTAGCTTTTCAAAGGATGATCCATCAAAGGCATGTGGCACCCTTGTGGTGTTGGACTTCCACACTCTCCAACTCCTCTATCAGGACTTCTCTTTTGTCACTCTTCAAGTCCCTTATGTGCCTGGCTTCCTTGCATTTAGAGAGGTTCTTTTTCTTTTCTTCCAATTTGAAAATTTTGAAATATGACCAAAAGTTTTGATTTTGATTTTGATTTTGATTTTATGATGAATCATGATGCTATGTGTTGATAACGTTGAATTAACCCAATGGGGTCAGGTTAGTGGTGGAGGGTTTGACTAGTTTGTACAAGGGTATTGGTCCAAACCCCATAAATGCATTAGAACCTCTCTAAATGTTGGTTTTTACTATTTTTAAGGAGATATGTGACTTATGTTATGTCTAGACAATATAAGATTACAAATAAATGTATTAGAACCTTTTTGAATAAGATAGAGTCTCGACTTTGACATGTTGTTGCAGGTTTGAACCCCACATGTCTTTATGGAATGAGGTAAATATAGGTTCCTCTTTGTGCTTGGAGATTCTCCTAGCTTACATTTGGGCACCGTCTCCCTCTCTAAATTTTGTTTACCAGAAGGAAAATGCATTAGAAGGAAAAAGGTTGGGGTTGTATCTATGGTGAAAATAAGATAGATTCTCTCAGTAAGGGGATTAAATCAGATAGAAGGTAGGTAGCTTGGGTTCTTAGAGGCAAAGGGAGACTGAGAAAAATTGTAGGAGAAACAATTAAGAAAGATCCAGAAGTTTATAATTTAACTATGTACATGATTTACAATAGAACATTATGTAGTCCATCCTACCTCGTGAGAAAATGCTTCTTTGTTGTTGTAGTTTCTAAAATGTTTGTTTCAGCTATTACATTGATTGCTCCTATAATTATAGGCCCCAGTTCTTCAACAGCTTCTAGAGAAAATGAAAAGGAGTGGTAATCCTTTCTACCCTCAGGTAATGTTGTTCATTACATTAAGAAAAGTACATATGAATTTGTCACCTTTGAAACTTGCTCGTTTTCTTTTACTCAGCACTCACATTGCTGGGGCCAATCTTATTAGCTGCACTAAAATCTCAGATATACAGAATTTTAACAGATTGGTAATTTTGTTGGAGTTATAAAGCAATCTATGATGTTTTTGTACCTAAGTTTATCACCTGAATAGGTTTTTTTATGGTTTTTGACAGCTGTTAATGGTTGATGGAAATGGAATACTTCATCCCAGAGGCAAGTGCTTTACAAACGAATATTGTGCATCCCCCATATAATAGTCATGCACAAGCTCTTTTATTGAAGAATTTTTTCCTTGTCTTAAAAATGTGATATAAAAGAATTTACTCAGGTTTATGAATATGATATTTACAGAGGTACTGTTTCTTATATTTTACTGGTCCGTTAAACTAATGAAATATTGAACCAGTCATTTTCCAACTTCATATAATGGCTGGCCGTTGTTTTAATATTTGATCAATTTGTAACATTCAATAGCAAATGATGTTTGGTATAATGAAAACTGGTAAAAGCTACAAACGTCAGATTTCACTCACAAGAAAATTACTCCCATTGATGAACCATTTCTGGCTATACTTTATATCTATCCCAGCCAAAGGACTTTTATGACTCAACTTCCACTGTTATTCATTTTTTTTTTATCAATTGGAACTATCTCTGAGGAAGTTGAAGTTATTTTAAGTTCTTCTGTCTGTAAATTTTCGCTTGCTACCTGTGTTTAACAGAGAAATTTTCTAAGTCTTTAACTTTGCAGGTTTTGGGCTGGCCTGTCATATTGGAGTTGAAGCCAATCTACCAACAATTGGGATTGGAAAGAATGTTAGTATTGTTGATAGTATCAGTTACTGATCTCTCATCTCACGTGCCCCAGTTCCAATTACTTTCAAAAGATTTTGACTTGTTTCTCTATTTATTCAGAGATTCTATAGTTATTTTTCGTAGTTAAGAACAAGAAATACTGAATAGGTTCCTGAATTCTTTAACTGTATATGTTCCAGTTGCATCATGTGGATGGTCTTACTCATTCAACAGTGAGAAAACTTCTCGAAGCTGAAGAAAACTCTTCGAAAGAATTTACAAATTTGGTGGGTTGTTCTGGGCGTGTATGGGGAGTGGTAAGAACTTGAATTAATAAGGATGTGCTCACAATCATATAACATTACAAAAGACTTTATCATACTCACGAAGAGCAATTTATTAAATATTATCATGCATAACTTACAAAAACTGCTAAATCCAGTTGTGTTTTATAACTTACAAAAGCTGCTAAGTCCAGTTTTTGTGTTTTGAAGCATTTTGATTGAGATATTGATTTGCCAAGCTCTAACTTTTTATTTTCTTGCTTCACTTGAGTTCAGGCCATGAGATCTACACAGGGATCCATAAAGCCAATATTTATATCAATTGGTCACATGATATCACTTCAGACTGCCATTATGATTGTTCAAAAGACCTGCAAGTTTCGTGTGCCTGAGCCAATTAGACAGGTGAAATTATCTTCCATTTGAAAGCATTTAATGCCCACTTAATTTCAAATAAATGTATAATACAAACATCCCTTGTCACAATGAAATTAAAGAAAGAATACACGAACCAGACCTGTAAAGGAATTATTTTCTGCCTTTTGCTTTTTATCCTTTATCTTCTAAAAAGGTAATATTGACTCTTTTATGAAATTTGTTGTTGGCTTATTGTAATAGACCACCTTGTACTTCAGGATTTACTTGAAATTTGCAGCTTATATGTTATAGCCCAAAGATACATATTTTTTTACTCTTTGAGTTGCACTTCTTGTTCTCCTGCACTTGGTTGAACTCAATCTCCTATTACAAGTTATTGGGTTGGCAATGCAGTAAATGTTTCTGTATGTCATTTATTTATAATTTATTGAAAAAGTTCATGGTGGCAGATGCTTGTAGCTAGACTAATTTACCAATCACTTTGCTTACATAATTTACTTGGTTATGCTTTCCATCATACATCTTCTGCTGGAAACATTTAATTCATAAAAAAACCAATAAATCGTTTTCTGTATTCCAATTATTGTAAATCAGAAGTATCCAGATTTTTACACCTCTGCTTGAAGTGCAGGCTGACATAAGATCTAGAGACTACATTCGGAAGCTTGAAATGAATGGCAAAGTAACATAATTTCACTCATACGGTACATTAAATTTTCTTTCCTCATTGCTCTTAAACAAATAAAGTGATGGCAACACTTACTGGTTACTACTTACTACATGCTATCATGAATTCTGTTAGACACTTGTACTATGTGTGTTGTCATAGCAGTGTTAATTTTCAAGTTCAGAGATGTAAATGGATAGACACAGAAGTTATGGTTATGGTTTCAAACCATATATGTACAGCCTTGAACTCGAATACATAAAAGTATCATCAAATACAATCTTGATCTTCAACTTTTTAATGTACAGTACAGCCTCTCTTTTCTTTTCTTTTTTTTTTTTCTGGTGCCTCTTGCACTCACCTCACCTAAATCTCAGCATGGATCTTAATGTAGTGAGATTTTTGTACCTCTAATTGTTCTGAAAGCAAGAAGGGTGATATTTTATTGATCAACATTTGCATTTATAATGATTGAAAGATCAAACACATACTGATAAATTAAATGATATAATTATCAATGACTATAGATAGACTTCCTTCTCAAGTTAAAGTAGTAACTGACCGACTTGCTTCTTAAATAGAAGTTTCAGTCTATTATGAATTTATTTACTCATCAGACTAAACCAGAAATATAAAATCACATACAATACATAAAGAAAGGTTTAATTCTGCTTGGTTCCCATTTTCGGGTCAAAATCTTAATTTGGTCCCTTTTTTTTCAACCGTTTTAATTAGGTTCCCAATTTAGTTAAAATGTCTCAAAGTTGTCCTTTCTGTTAAGTTTTTGTAAACGTTGGTTGCTGAGGTGGATTTGTGTTACTGAAACGTGTCAATAAGATGTGGAATGCAGTGCTTCTTCCCCCTCTCCTTCGTTGAGTCATGAATATGAGTAATTGTTTTTCATCTTCAACCTCAAATGTCTGGGGAAAGCATAACCCTAGTGTTTGTTATTATGGTGGAGGTAGGTATAAAAACATCATCATAAAATCAGACATTTAAAAAAAAACATAATTAAACCTTCCTTCTATCATAACTCTGAAATTCCATGAGAAATGAAAAAGATAGAAACATATACAAAATTCAAGAACTCACCTTCCCCTTCTCCCATTAAACAATAATTTTTAAAAGAAAAAAAAAAGTAACAACCTCACTCACTCCTCCACTCATTGATTATCAACTATAACGCAACAACGATCAGTAACAAATTCATCAAAAATTAAGCTCAAATTCAGTGGTTTCATATCCAAACACCACGCCATTACACGTGCAACTCTCGAATCAAATCAATTCGATCCAGAAACCAACTCAACACAACAACAGAAAGAAAAAAGGAAGAAGAAGAAGAAGAAGAAAAAGAAAAAGAAAAAGAAGTAGAAGAATAGTTTGTGATTAAGAAAAGAGAATAGAAGAAAGGGGCTTCGTGTTTCTTTCGTTGGTGGTGTTCGCATTCGCCCCTCTCTTCCTCCCTCTCCCAGTCAAGCTTTTCAAATTTCATTTTCATAAAGTGTTAATAAAGCAATCACGAAAGGAACCACGAAATATCCAATTTCTTTATCGTTGGTAAACCCTAATTTTAATTTATTTTTAATTCTTAAATCAACTTTCTTTTTTGCTGCCACGTCAATTATTTTTGGTCCTTGTCACTGTTTCAACATTGACCAACCATGTCATGTTACTGTTCAGTTAACGATGTTTACAAAAATTTAACAAAAAGGATAACTTTGAGACATTTTAACTAAATTGGAGACCTAATTGAAACGGCAAAAAAAATAGAGACCAAATTGAGATTTTGATCCGAAAGTGGAGACCAAGGAATAATTAAACTAAAAAAATATTTAACATGTGTTAGAAACAAGTACCGATGGATTTGCTTATAAAATCATTGGATGATTCATTTCACCTCACTCGGTTATATAGGGACTTAACAGTCCATCCATTAGTACAATTATAGCTAAACCATTAATGTAGAAGAGTGATGATATCATATACAACCAAAGCACTATCAGAATAGAGAATTTAGATTTTTTGTTGGATTTTTTTGTATTACCTTTTTTTTGTCTTTAAAATATACCAATAAATACCGATTTTGATATTTTAAAATATATTAAAAAGAATTTTAATATACTAACATCAGTAAAATTTATTGCTCAACAGGACAACACCAATAAATGCAGCAGATAATCTGAACTCAACTTATCTGACACTGATAGCTAGCATTATGTGTTGTGTCGAAGCAGAATTTTCATTTTTGCTGCTTTTATTGTAGGGTTAAATATGTTTTTGGTCCCTCAAGTTTTAGTGAATTTTGGAATTAGTCCCTCATCAAAACTTTATACCAATTTAGTCCTTCATCTTTCAAAATGAGTGAATTTAGTCCTTTTAACCAAATTTTGTTAAGTTTATCTGACGTTTCAAGCACATTTTATGATAGTATTTAAGTTAACATTGAAGCAAAAATGTGTCAAACAGTGTAAATAATTTAAATACTATCATGAAATGCGCTTGAAACGTCAGATAAACTTAACAAAATTTGGTTAAAAGGACTAGATTCATGTATTTCGAAAGATGAAGGACTAAATTGGTCAAAAGTTTTGATGAGGGACTAATTCCAAATTTCGCTAAAACTTGAGGGACCAAAAACATATTTAACCCTTTATTGTATGATGAGAAGTGCCGGAAATTGTAAAAATTTTAGGATAAAGTAGTGTTAAAAAGAATATTAGAAAGTGTGTTGCTTGTTGTATAATTAGCAACCCATGAAAGAAAAACCAGTAACATTTGTTGAATGCTTGAGCCATGTATATATATAATTATGTTGGTTTTTTTCAAAAAGCCATGCATTTGAGAAAGTGACACCTAGATAGAAGCATTATTTATGAGAAAGTGACTAGGTCCACAGCTGGAAGCATCATTTATTTGCCATGAAGAATTCATTATCATTACTATTGATTTTAAATGTTATTTTTATCTAATATTCTTAAATAAATAATGTAGTGCATTTTTTTCTTCTTTCTCTCATCTTGTTCCTCTCTTCAACCTTCACATTCTAATTTCTCTCTCACTAGTTTTTTTTTTTTTCTTTACATCTGTTCAAATTGCTGTAACCGGTTTTTTTTATCTTTTTCACAAACAGAATGACCAAGAATGGAACATATTGAACTATTAGAATTCAATTAAGAAAGAAGTTTCTTTTTATTATAAAATCTCCATTTTCTTAATTCTTCGTTGCTAGGAGTGAGTATCTCACAGTTTTATCATTTCTGTCAATAGAGTAACGATATTATCTTAATTAGTTCATCTTTTTCATTTTTGTTTGACCAAGTTTGAAGGTGTTCGACCTTCGAAAAATGTTTGAAATTAATATTATGATATTTATTGTTGAATGTTTTGATTGATTAGAAATTTTAGAAATATTAGATTGACTTTTGTTACATTGTGAAATCATTGTTTTTGAATGTTTGTTATAATTTGTTCAACAAATTTCAACTCGAGAATAATGAACTAATTTCTTATTTAAATCCACTCTTATTTTAAGAAGGTATATTATATTTAAGATATGTCATTTGTATATTATTGGAAACGCTTATCTAAATAGGAATTTGAAAGTGAAGTTAATGTATGTTTTTGTTAAATTAATATTTAGTGACTAATTATTTTATAATGTAATATTAAGATTTTTGAGTTTGCATTTGATTGTCTATATGAAAGTATATCGAATAATGTATATTATGTTGGATTGGATTATTTGAGGTTAGATATCTCAAATGTTGTGTTGAACTAGTTCGTAATTCTTAGATCAATAAGAGAAACTAATTATTGAAAAAGGATATACTTGTTTAATTTTTGGTTTAATTTAAATATTGGAGATTAAAGTATTATGTGGTGAGGAAGTGAAAGAAAGTTCTTGAACCTTTATTATATATGTTTTGTTGTACATTTATGTGTGCAATAAACTTATATTGTCTTTTGGGATTGAGGTTTGTGTGTAGACAAAAAAAATGTTTACAATAAGTTAGGTACTATTTTGTAGCAGGATATGTTGTTTTATATCAATTAGAACTGAAGTTCGTGTGAAGATCAATAGTGTTTTAAAGTGGATGAGTTTGATTTGATTGTATTGAATTACAGTGATTTCATGGAGTGTAATTAGAGTGATGTGAGTTTATTGAATTGAAAACTTGATGTAAATTTTTTTTTGTGATGATCAATGATAAATTATATAATATATGATGTTGGTTTTATAAATTTTTATGTGCATTTACTATTGAAACTAATTCAAATCTATTTATCATTGTTTGTATATTTTCTTATAACATCCCATTTGATACGAGGTTGTAGGTTCTGATAACAATTTATACGAACCTAGGATATTTAATATTTAATTTGTTTTATGAAAACTTTTGTTTATAATTCTATAAACCCAATATTATATTACTACACTACATTGTATTTTATATATATATATATATATATATATATATATATATATATATATATATATATTATATATTATATAGAGAAAAAAAATATATTTAGAAATCAATTTAAAGATTAATTTATTTATTATAGACTATTTTAGAAGATTAATTATTTTGATTGTCAAAATTTTGATAATTAATATTAGTGTCTAATTTAGAAATCAATATATAATAAAAACTATTTTAGTTATCGATTTAAAGATCAGTTATAATTTTTTGAATTTATTTTAGTTACCAATAATTTTTAGTTTATAAATTAATATTTAAATTAATTATTATAATAATTAATTATTTTATCATTAAAATTAATCATGATTTAATAATTTTATTATAGTAATATATATATATATATATATATTAGATAAAAATAACATTATTTTTTTACATGATGTGAAAAAGCCGTCTGGATTGAACAATTTAGAAATATGTATTACACATTCTCAAATTGGCTAATGAAAAAGTATCAAAAATATATTACAAATTATCAACACTAAAAGTCATAAACACACTTCTATATTAGATGATTCTGAAATGACCCACACATTACTTTGTCTATTTTACTTTCCAAACTCTCTAGTTATGGGGTTATGGTTGATCTTCTAGAATTACCCTATGAATTAATTTATCCAAATTTTAAAAGTAAAAAAAAAAATTCTAGATTCCACAATTGAGTATTAACAAAAAGAAATGTTAAATATGTTTTTTGTCCCTTAAGTTTCAATGAAATTTGGAATTAGTCTCTCTTCAAAATTTTTGACTAATTTAGTTCTTCATCTTTAAAAATGTGTAAATTTAGTTATTTTAATCAAATTTTGTTAATTTTATCTGACGTTTCAAACGCATTTCATAATAGTATTTTAATTGTTTACACCGTTTGACACATTTTAACTTCAATGTTAACTCAAATATTATCATAAAATATATTTAAAATGTAAAATAAACTTAACAAAATTTGATAAGAAAGACTAAATCCACACATTTTTAAAGATGAAAAACTAAATTGGTATAAAATTTTAAAAAAACACTAATTTTAAAATTCACCGAAACTTGAAGGACAAAAACATATTTAACCAAGAAAAAGTTATTTCTTCCATATTAATCATGAAACTCATATCGAGGCTCATTGTTCGTTGATGTTATAAAAAAGAAAAAGGTGAGAGTACACATTATGGTAAATTAGGGAATGCAGTGAGAAATTACGAGAATGCAGTAAACAAAGTATAATTTACCTTAAAAAGTTTTGAAGAAATTATTTTTAAGGACATTATTTTTATAAATATTTTTTTATTAAATAAATAAAAATATATTACAAAAATATTTATATAAAAGAAGAACTTAGTTTGGCAGCCTACCTATGTCTACACTTAAACAAGTTAAAAGTTCACTTTAGCAGTGAAACTGATCTTATGACCACTTTTTCCACCACACAACCAAACCAAATATTCTATTCCAAAGAATCTCATCCCAAAACACTAGCGTAGAAATGAAAGACTCATGTAGCAAAAAGTCACTTTGAAACAAATGTTGCCAAATATTGAACACTGAAAAGAAGTTTCTGTGATCTTCAACAATTTTTCATATATCAGCTCCAACACACATGTTGAATATGAAAAATGAAGCAGTAGTGTCTACATCTCCAAAAACAAAAACAAAAACCAAGAATCTCTCAGGGTCACAGAAGAGTGAAAAACAAAAATGCCAAGAGTACCATTCTGAGATGCCAAATTCTCCCATTCCCATGCATCCAAGCAGAATCTGTCTGAATCATGATCTTGAATTTGCAATCTCCAGTAGAAGGATCTTTGTCAGTGACAACAGAAAGGCCAGGGAATTTGCATGCACTATCAATCTGATCATTCACTTGGTAATAGCTATTGAATGCATAAGAGATGTTACCACGAGCATCTAAACTACCACATGAAGTTTGATATCCAAGACTTGTACAATCTGCATTCTGACAAGCAAAAGACACACTTGGTGCAACTTGGTCATCATTGAGGTTTGCTGAGGGTTTCAAAATGCACCATTTTTTGGCTAGATATGCTACCCCAGTTGCACCAACTAAGCCATTTGTTCTTGATCCTATGTTAAGCTGGTACTTGGGTTGTCCATCATAGTAAAACAACCCCCAATGTCTTTCAAAATTACCTGGCTGAATGCTTTTGCCATCTTCATCTATCAGACTGAACAAGTAAGCATCCATAGGACCGGGCCTCATCGGCGTCCCCTTTCCGGCCATGTAGCGCGACATGAAGCCCTGGTTGAACCGTTGCGCGTATTGAAGGTTTGCATTTCTGTCTCCATCTGTAGGCCACCCAACTTCTCCTACAATTATAGGCATGTTTCCAAAACCATTTTTCTGCAGGGCCCATACCAAAGTATCATGGTTGGCATCAAATACATTGTCATAGATCCTTCCATTGTCATTTATGGGGGATTGAAAGCCATTGAAGAAGGCATAATCAACAGGAAAATTGGGGTCTGCATAGAGGCTGATGAAAGGATAGATGTTCACTGTAAATGGGGCATTGTTCTGGCTCAAGAACTTCACAATCTGCACCATGAGATCATGGATGTCTTGCCTGAAGTCACCATCAGAGGGTACCTGTGCACTCTGATAGACATCAGCATTTAGAGGCACTGTCACTTTAACCTGGTTTCCTAAACTAGCTTTCACTAGAGCTGCTTGGATGTTTTGAAGAGCTGGAAGTGTTGTGGTTTCAAATGAACCATTGTATGTTGACAAGAAAGGTTCATTTCCCACTGCAACATACCTTGAAAAAATTACAAGAAATATTGTTTGAGAGAAAGTAGGAATTACATATGAATAGTGAATAATTTGACAATTGAGGAAACAATCATTCCTGAGATGTGGAAGTCACAGATCTTAACTCTGTGAGATCTGAGAACATTTTGTTGACATTGCAACCATTTAATTTTACAATTGCAACAAATAATCATATATTACATAAACTATGATTTACTTTTATGTCCTCATCTTATCAAAAGTTGCCTATGGCCTAATACTAGTAAACAAGAATTTAGCTTCATATCTGAATTACTCTTGCACAACTGTAATCAATTCAGTTCATGCAAACAACAGCACATTAAGTCAAAACAAGAGTGGTCTCAAGAAAAAGGAGGATCATTAGTAGTACACACATTAGAAGAAAGTACATCTATGAAGATAACGTGCCCAACTTCACTCATCTAGGACTGGAGAATGAGAATTCATCACAGATACAAAAAAGCATTGGGCTGACCATAAAATACTGTTTAATAAGAATGAGAATTTGTATGCAAGTTTTCATGTTGGATAATATGAACCAAAGAAGAACAGCCACTTATATTACAATGACTCACATAAATATAGATGAACCATTACTGTGAAGATCATGTTACAAAAATGATAGTTGAACACCAACTCTATTCAAATAGCATGATCTATTCATTTGTAACCGAATAAACAGGGGCATGCCACTTAGCAGAGAATAGATAACAACTCAAAGAACTCATTATTCCTTTTACCTTTTGTCCATAAAGAAAATCAGTCAAACTTGATCAGATTTGCTTTCTAAATCAAATCAAAATCGCATCAGTTCTCCTTTTGGATATGACAAACACATTGGAAAGATTTCCACTTGGTATTTCACTAAATGTGAATCAAGCAAAGACAAGTAGTTTCCATCATTGGAAAGTTTCTTTGCAATGCTTTCTTCCATAATTGCTCTACATCATTACTTCTCTAAACCATTAAATCAGATAACACAGTTCTTAACAAAACCTCCAAACTCAAAGCTTAACAAAGTCCATGCACAACATGAAATGCATAATTACACAGCTGAATAAATCAATTACATGCATTCCTGGTCAGAGTTGTGAGCTGCATAATGCAATGGTTGAACTCAACATAAATCAGTGAATAGAGAGAAAGGGGTAAACTACCTGATGTCCACACCCGCAGATGAGACAAATGCTGAAACATTCTTGGAAACCCATTTTTCAGCTGCTTGCATGCTGTTGGCCAATGTGTAGAGCATGTCATTTGGTATTCCAACCATCACCTGAATCCCAGACTTCTTTAGAGCATTTAAAATATCAGGATCAGCATCAAAAAGCTTAACTTTCTGAATACCATTTTCCTTCAGCATTTTCACCACAGTGGACGATGGCAAAGGGTGTGTTAATTGTGTGCCCCAATTAACACCAATCCCACTCACTAAACCCACCAACAGTACAACACATAACACAAGAACAAGACACACCCTAAACCTTCTACACCCCATCAACTCAGCAAAAACTGAACCAAGATAACCAGAACCAGCACCAACACAAGGATCAAATATATGCTACTTTGTAAGAGTATATCAAATCAGAAGCCCAAAGCTGGTTTTTTTATTCCTGGGTTTGAACAAGTTTGTTGATTGATTCTGCAACCAGCCTTGGAAATCCAAGGCTTGCATGCTGAAAATAGCAGAATCTGAAAAACAGATCAACAATAGAGTGAAAAGGTTTTGATGGCAGAAGAGTGGCTCATCAACAGTTAAGAAGTTTAGTTAAAACATTAAGGGTGAAAGGATGACACAAAAGCAAGAAATCAAGTATGGAAAGTGGCAAGTGAAGGCCCCAGATGGAAATTCTCAGAAAGTAACAAAGTTGAAGGCTTGAAAAGCCAAGCACAAAAGCTAAGAACAGATCTCTTTGGATTGCAGAAACTTTTTGGTAATTGGCTTTGCTGCTTCCACAGAAGAGTAAAGAGCGAAAGTGAAGAAGAGATGAGAAGAGAGAGAAAGTTGGCTTATGGAATTATGAGAGTGAAGTTTCAGAGTAAATAAAGAATCTTTTTTTCTTTGGTGAAGTAGCCAAGCATGCTTGGCAAACTGCTACTCACCTTTTTTAAGAAGGGTCTTTGCTAACGAGTATTAACCGGAATGTACATTAGATTTTACAAAACTAATAAGTCATATTAAATAAAATTTGACTGTAACCTTAATTTTTTTTTAATAATGTCCATAAATATTATATATGTATTTAATATTTTATTTAATATTTACATATATAAAAGTTAATATTAATTAAATAATAAAATAATTATATTTTAATATTATTAAAAATTAAATATAAGAAAATTTAAATTAATAGAAAAATCAATAAAAAAAATAATATTATCTAAAAATTAAAGAAAAAAAAATATAAGAAATTATAAATTAATAGAAAAATCAACAAAAAATTAGTATTAAACATCTAAAAATATTACAAAAAAAAAACAATTAAAGTGTCAATTTAATACTTAATTGAATTTTTTTTTTTTTTTTAATAGAAACTTTAAAAATTTCAAAGTTTTTGTTTTGTATTGTCTAAAAATTTAAAAAAGTATTTTTGTCTTTATAAAATTTATTATGTGCATTTATATTATTTTAATTATTATATTTAATTATTTCAGTTTTCAATGTAAAAATGATGATACCAAAACACATTTATTATTTCTTAACCAGTGCCGAACACCGGTTAGCAATCTCCTTCTAAGACAAACTACACAAAATCTCACTCTACATGTAATTAAAAGGTTTAATTATAATAATAATAGTTTATTTTTTCTATTAAGACAAACAAATGAGTTTGTGTTTATTCGTAGGTCTCAACAATTAGATTTACGTTGAAGTAAAAATAAAAACTACTAAAAATAGTTTTAATTTAGACTTGTTTACTGCACAGTTTTCTTTGTTGATTGTGGTGAGAAAATAACCCTTAACCCAACTTTGAGAGTAGCATGTTCTTTTGTTTTTCTTATGTAAGAATAAACTATTTAATTTGATGTTTAGAATAGTACTCTCTTTTCAGTGGTTCCCAAAATAATCAAATTACAAAAAGAATCTTTCAAATAACAGATAACATTCAAATCAAAATAATTTCTAAAGTATTAATAAAATTAATCAATGTAATGAAGAATTAAATATTAATATTTTAAAATTAGTTTATATAACTTTACTAATTTAAAGATGATTTAGGAGAAAAGGTAACACTTAAAATAAGAAAATTAATAGTTCATTTTGTAATCTATTATATATAACTCTTAATTAATTTATATCTCATTTTCATAAAACAAATATGACTAATTTAGTAAGATTGGCAACCCTAAATTATTAAACAAAATTAAATTCATGAACTAAGATAAAAGTAAAGTAGTTTATGAGAGTACACATACTAGAGTAAGGTATTAAAGCTTTGATAACATAATACAAACTTTAGAATTTGTTTTTATGGAAAATAATTAAAGAAGGCGTGCGTATGCATTGATATGATAATCTTAATGTTTAAGGCTTTAAGGAATTTGTCCCCTCTCCCTCGGTAGTTGTCCAATGCTTCGCTGTCCGAGTGTCGTGTTCGGCTTATCCAAACAAAAAGTACTTTGCTCTTCAACTCATCCAAATTCCAAAACAACCTCATTGGATCATATCATTTCAGTTTTATATTTCTTTATTTTCTTTTTTCTTCTCTCGATATAATTTCCATTTTTGTTAAAATAGTTAATGCCATCTTTTTGCTAAATTAATGTTAATATTATTTCAAGGTCACGGGGTGACTTCATGAATGATTAGTACTGGTTAAACTTTTCTAACTTCATAAATATCTAGGTGATTGGACATATACAACTACATTCTTATTGTGTTATTTTCAAAATGGTGTAACATTAATTTAACAAAAAAAAAGGACTACACTGACTTTTTTTCGACGAAAAATGAGAAATGATGTTAAATAATTTCAACAATTAGGATAAAATAATTATTAATATATATATATATTTATTGTAATGTTTCATTAAATAAATAAATCTAATAAGATAAACGTCGCATACTTAATAATATCCAAAGAGCAAAGAATTTAGGGTATGAAAGTTTACAGTTACCCAATCATGCAAATGCATTAGATTGCCTAGAACAAAATATAAAAGTTCAATAGTGGTCTGAAAGACTTGCCCATAAGCAGGGGATTACAAAAGAAATAAATAAAGCTTCTTCAAACGTGGGCTCGGTGAGCCCAATACCAATCCATGATCATCAAGCTGCAGCATCCCCATTATCACTATGATTACCAGGAGTTTCCATATCTACTCATACCAAGGGATTGGTGATCATTGCAAAAAGGAAAACACACACAAGAAGACAACACAAGCAAGAAGGGTAAGCTAAAGTAAAAAGGTTTTATCATACAACTGAGCATGCAATTAAAGTCAAGGACACATAAAAATAACCAATCATGTGATAGCAACCAAGCAAGACCCTAAGACTTAATTATCTGGATACATATAATCAATCGGATTCACTGAATGCTTGCACTTGTGGTGGCCTCTACTGTTCTGTAGAGCCATTGTCAATGGGTTTCACCCTACCACGCACAAGGTTAGCCTTCAAATGTAACATCCCATCAGGATATTACGGATTTATAAATAAATAAAAGCAATAATTTAAGATACGCAGCATTTAATAATACCTCATTTTCCCAAAATGTGGGAAAATTCGAAATTTATTAATTAATCAGCAAAAGTTTAAGTCCATAATCACTAAATCACTAAATACATGTTTCATAATAATCCCGTGAGGGTTTACATTTTATTTCAAAGCTAAAGGAAAATAAACAAAAGTTTTTCCCCAGTCTATCCCCTCTCCGCAACTAAGCTTCACCTGAACCACCTGCATCAACAACATATGCTCTCGTGTACCGCGTACACGATCATCGTCAAACACAAGCAGATAGGGTGAGCTTAACAGATAAAACATATATAATTTTACAGATATATACATATACACACATCACTATAAATAACACAAACATCCCACATTGTTCCATCTTTTAATTCATGCCACCTGACCCCAATCAAATTATTTGTGTTCTACATCTTCTAGTGAATACTTCAAGATGACTTGTTGCCATACCTATCGGCCACAACCGATAGAACACGTGCGGGTACCATTGCTACGGATCATACACCGTAACGCCAGGTGGAGTTCCCAAATGCGAACATAATTCGCAACGTCCCAAGACTACCAAACTCGTCAGCCAACCACTGAGGAGGGTAATCTATCTGGACCCATCCGTACTGGCCACAACCAGCACACTCACACCGGCAACACTCGCCAACCCGAGCCACAACTCAAGGGTTCCTCGTGTTCATCCGCAATCCCGAGTCACAACTCAAGAGATGTTATTCCGAGCCACAACTCAAGGAATACCACGTGTTTAACCCCTATCCTGAGCCACGACTCAAGGGATACGTTCCGAGCCACAACTCAAGAAACACCAGCAATCCCACCTTTAAAGCACCACTAGAAGCCTTGTAGATCACACATATGAAATCAAAATTTCAAGCTGCAGCAGTACAGATCGCCTGGCGGGGGACACGTGCCGCCAGGCGCTACCAGCTCCCAGACCGCCTGGCGGGTGTCGCGTACCACCAAGCGCCAAGCGCCTCAAAACACGTAACCACAATTGCCACCGCCTGGCGGTTTAGTCACCACCGCCCGATGCCAACGTTCCAGAACCCCACTGTTCCTGCTCCGTTCACCTGGCGGGATCTTCCTCTCCGCCAGGCGCCACTCGCTCCAGAGGCCCTCTATATATTGGTTATCGCCTAGCGATCTCAACTCTGTTGCCAGGTGCCATATCAGTAACCTGCACAGAACTGACTCCCAAATGGTCCGACCAGATTACACTATGATTCAATTAATCAAACCTCACCATACAATTTCTTTCCAATCCTCTTACACTCACTCCCAATAATTAACTCGCTACCCAAGTTCTGGACTCTCATTTGGATTTGCTAACCCAACTTATAAGAGAGTAATCTGGTTTAACCTCATTGTTTATCATATCAGGCATACTCGTCAGCCAACCACTGAGGAGGGCAATCTATCTGGACCCATCCGTACTGGCCACAACCAGCACACTTAGACCGGCAACACTCGCCAACCCGAGCCACAACTCAAGGAATACCACATGTTTAACCCCTATCCCGAGCCACGACTCAAGGGATACGTTCCGAGCCACAACTCAAGGAATACCACGTGTTTAACCCCTATCACGAGCCACGACTCAAGGGATACGTTCTGAGCCACAACTCAAGGAACACCAGCAATCCCACCTTTAAAGCACCACTAGAAGCCTTGTAGATCACACATATGAAATCAAAATTTCAAGCTGCAGCAGTACAAATCACTTGGCGGGGGACACGTGCCGTCAGGCGCTGCCAACTCCCAGACCGCCTGGCGGGTGTCGCGTACCACCATGCGCTAAGTGCCTCAAAACACGTAACCACAGTTGCCACCGCCTGGCGGTTCAGTCACCACCGCCCGGCGCCAACGTTCCAGAACTCCATTGTTCCTGCTCCGTTCGCCTGGCGGGATCTTCCTCTCCGCTAGGCGCCACTCGCTTCAGAGGCCCTCTGTATTTTGGCTATCGCCTGGCGGTCTCAACTTTGTTGTCAGGTGCCATATCAGTAACTTGCACAGAACTGACTCCCAAATGGTCCGACCAGATTACACTATGATTCAATTCACCAAACCTTACCATACAATTTCTCTCCAATCCTCTTACACTCACTCCCAATAATTAACTCGCTACTCAAGTTTTGGACTCTCATTTGGATTTGCTAACCCAACTTATAACAGACTAATCTGGTTTAACCTCATTGTTTATCATATCAGGCATACTCTTATGCGTTTCATACCTCTGCTACTCTCTTATTTATCCAACAGTGAATGAAACACCACCAAGGTTAATATCCCCCACCATTACACTTACTACCTTTGCTCTCAAAACTCCAATTTGACATTACCGATTAACCTTAAGGTTTCACAATTCAGTCATTCTTACACAAAAACTGAACTCTGGTTTGTTTAGCCTAAGATTAATTAATGCAACATTCACTTTATCCTACATAACCATAACACCATCTATTTACATATACTCATTTCACTCTTTCCAATTCATTTAGACCCCTCCCTTACTCTCTTTTCACATCTTTTCTCTTTGCCCTCCAACTTGCTTCCTAATTCGGTTGTCACCCTCACTGTTTCACGCGACCACACACCTAAGCCACACTACTGCGGAGAATTCTGGGCATTTCCCAGTCTCACAGCCCCTGCGAAACGATCCTCCTACAATTTGAAAGCTCCCTTATCCCCTTCACAATCCATTTTCTCCAAGAACTTGATGCTAATGCCACCCGACATCACATAGTCTAATTCCAACAAACCAGTTTCAGTATAATTAACTTTTGTAAGCTTAATTCTACCAATCTACCAATATTCAAACCCTAACCATTTCATTACACTGTTTCATCGAATTAAACCATACATTTCGCTGTAAATCAATGACAATCAAGTTGAATTGTCCCTTGACCACTACCCCACTTGTGTTCCTCGATCAATTCCCTCCAGAACACCCAAAATCACAGAAAATCGAGCCCAACAGACTCACATCGCCTGGCGAAAATTCCTCACTGCCAGGCAGTTCAACAAAGAAACCCAGAAGCATGGTTACAGGATCGTGTCGCTTGGCGGTATAGGGCTTCACCGCTAGGCGATTCCTCTAGGAACCCAGAAAATACTCAAGTTGGTGTGAGCTGTCTGGCGGCTATGTATAGCCCGCCAGGCGGTTTCTAGAAAATTTCCAGAAATCCAAAATTCAAAGATACAACAGTGATCATGCAATCAAAACTATCATACTATTCATGAAATTGATAAAATAATAACCAAACACGGAGTCCAGCTCCCCTAACCTAGATCCTTTTGCTTATAATTGGTTTGCTTGAGATACTCCAATGATCACCAACGTCTCCCCCTTCTTGGTGTGCTCTCACTTTAATTCCAGAACCTCACTCAAACCTCACCAATCTCTTTGTTTTTCGTGCCTAGCTTTCTGGTATAACCTCAGTTTTGCAAAACTCTAACTATAAGCCAAATCCTTCTTTTTAAAGGGTGTCTAAAAACTAAGTTAATTACCTACACGAAAATTAAGTCTGTAATTGAGTTGTTAATGCCATTTACCGTCTCCTTATGGCCATTTTCCAGCCACCTCTATGCTGCCCCCTCTAGGGTTTTCCCCTTAACCTTTCATATTCAATTCAAAGCCAAAATACCAAAAAAATTAAGGTTTTAGTTTGGGTTCTCTAAGGTTTGAATCCATGACCACTCAATTACAATTTCAAAGTACAACCAATTCAACTAATCATATTTCATGCTTAACAAATCCAATTCATACATCATATCATTCCAGAACATGATTAACATAGATTTAAATAATAAAAACAATAACACAAAATTAGCATACATAGGACTCGAACCCAAGTCCTCTCATACAACTAAAGTACTCTCAACCATTTAAGCTAGTACTTGTCCACGTCATACCAACCATAATTTAATGTCATAAATGATTTTCCCACCCTCATTTATTAATTAATTAATTATTTAATTAATTAAATTTCACGGGTCTTACATCAAACATCTAAGGCCATTATCCTGCCAAAGACTAGGACCTCCTACTACTCTCACCACTTGAGTCATTACGCTCTACGTGACACTAACTAACTCTTTAGAACTTCAGGATGCAATCCTTACTTGAATCCTTACTTAATTATATACTGAGGCACCACCACAAGGCATTACTAAGAGGTTCATGAAATTACGTCCATTACTTGAGGCACCACCATGAGCTCTCCTAAGAGGGTCATGGAATTACGTCCATACATGAGGCACCACCATGAACTCTCATCAAGAGGTTCATGAAATTACGTCCATTAGATGAGGCACCACCATGAACTCTCATCGCGAGGTTCATGGAATTACATCCATTAGATGAGGCACCACCTTGAACTCTCACTAGGAGGGTCATGGAATTACGTCCATTAGATGAGGCACCACCATGAACTCTCACCAGGAGGGTCATGGAATTACGTCCTACCCATACCTTATCCATGTTTCACCAACCAACCATAGAGTTCTCATGCATACCAATCTCATATCAATATATATAACCAAACTTTCGATCATATTTCATACCAAGCAAATACCAAACTCATTAATTCCAGTCCCATTGTATCATATAGGATACATACAAGACATCATACATAACTTTATAAAGTAACTAACCAACCAATCATTAGAAACACACACTTATCAAATCATCATTGTCAATCTCGCTCAAGCTAAGGAGCTCTCACTCAAGCGAGAGGAATCCCTCGCTCAAGCTACTAGATCTCGTCTGGGCGAGATTGCGAACAGTGGGCACGTCGAGGTCTCGCTCAAGTTAGCCCAACTCGCCCAGGCGAGACTACTCTTGCTCAAGCAAGTGGCCTTCGTTTAGGTGAGCCCTCAAAATAGAGAGGGAGTGAGTTGTTGTTGTTCTCGCTCAGGCAAGAGCTCCTCGCTTAAGCGAGAGCTTTCATTTTGAGCGACCAACCCGCTCGCCTGGGCGAGTTCAGAAGAACTCACTTCTCTCTCATGCATAACTAGATTCAAATCACCATAGCAATATAAGCAACATATTTTCATGCAACCAATATATCAAGCACCCAGTACGTAAAATCAACCAAACAGACATAAGAACTTGAAAACAGTAAAAACCCTAGCTTCCCTTACCTGGAAAAAGATAGCAAAAGACTCGTGCACTCAAACAGCTAAGCATAGTAGCTTCTAAGAGCAAATTAATGAGTTGGAAAATAGTGGAACAGAAGGAAATGAGGTTTTCAAGATGAACCTCTGTTGAGATCATGAAAAACCAGCTGGGAAAGAAAGAATATGAGTTGAAAAACAACTTGCGTGGAACAGAAAAGGGTTGAGCTAGCTTGACCAAGGATGGGACCAAACCTTAGCAGAGCTCGTTGCTGTAGCGTTAGAAGGGAGGAAGAGAGCTATTTTTCTGAAAGTGGACAGAAATGAGAGGGTTATGGCTGGTTTAGGGGTTTTGGGTACCATATGGGCCAGCCTTAGGCCCAACAAATCATAGTAGACCCTTAAACTTTAAGGCAGAATTTAAGTGGACCTTATATATATATATATATATATATATATATATATATATATATATATATATATATATATATATATAAATAAAATTTTATTTTTTTATTATTAGAAGTTTGAGTTATAAATACAAAAGCCAAATTAAGTTTTATTTTATAAATATTATCATTTCTCTATAAGCTATTGTTTTTCTTTTCTTTATACTCTTTCTAAGATTTTAACCAATTTATTCATCTATTTGAAAATTAAAATGAAGTATAGGATTTTGGCATAGAATACTACAATCTTAGTCAATCTAAATTTTATTTTGAGTAAGTTATTTTTATCATTTTCTCTTGAGTCAATTTTTAGTGATTTGCATGCATGCACCAAGAGGCTTTACAAATGGATCTAGGGGGCTCATAATCAATCTATGTTTGAATAGGATTATTAGGGCATGCCCATATTGATATGAGTTTTCTATGTACTGGTAGAACATCTTGTGAGATTTAGAGGTTTTTTAGCTTAGTGAGTTAGAAGCTCAAATCCAAGTAAGGAAAGTTAGATCTTTAATTGTTTTATGTTTTTTTTTGTGAGTGATTGATTTAATAGTGTGAATTAATCTATGATGAAATATGATGTATGCAAATGCTAGTTATTTTGTTGAGTATTGGTTGATGTTGTGAGTTTAACGATTATGTGATGGATGAGTAAATTGAGAATATGTATATTAGTTTGGTTAATCAGTTCATGGTGTTGTGTTTTAGAACTAAAATGCATCTATTGAGGCTTGGAAAAGGGATATAAACAGTTGTTGGAGCCAATAAAACAAAAATTATATATCTTTCAATTTTTCGAGTTAGGCAAACTTGCTAGGTGAGATAGCCAACCATTGAGCAAAAATAAAAAAATTTAAATTCCGGAGAATTTAGGTTGTTCGACTTGCTAGGAACACCATAACTCGTTGGGGGAGCCAAGTGAAATTAGCTCCTAGGGATTTGGGTTGCTATGTGAATTGTAGTTATTTCCAGGGAGAAAATTCTATGTTGTATGATTATATGATGTATATTGAATGGGGACTCTAAAGGAAATTATCCTAACTTTACTACTCACATAGAAAAAGATAATAAGGTGGTGAGAGTCCATGGAGGTTCTTACATCTAAAGTGCATTATGAAAAAGAATTGTATCCCGCAAGTGGAAGAACTTATCATGTCATATGAGGAGGAGTTAGTTCTTGAGTGGTGAGGGCAAGTAGAGTCAGGACTTATGTCATAATCCACTGAGAGGTTATATGACAAGTGCAAAATCTTTAAGTTTAATTCAATGTATGAGTTGTTCAAAAATAAATTATTTGTTGTCAATAGTAATTACAACTTTATTGAATAATTCTATTGTGTGGTTGTTGAATATGATCTGAGAGTATATGAGGTTCTAAAATATTTTTTATTAGAAATGTTTGATTTATAAAACTATGCTAGTTATTCCTTGCGATTGTGGTTTTTATATACCATGATAATATGTTACACAAGAATAAAGGATGGTCCGGTGGAAATGTTCAATAATGAGGTGGGGTGAACACTATGAGACATGCATATATTTGTATATATGTGTGTTTTTAATTCTACGAATAGATTAAAATTTTATATTTAAAAAAAAGGTTAAATTATCTTTAGGATCCCAATTTTTGTCAAATTTTGTAAAATCAGTCTTAATTTTGTATTTTTGCTCAAATAGGTCCTAATTTTTGTCAATTTTGTTCAATTTGGTTATTTTTTTCTAACACCGCTTAAATCACTAACCCCATGAACAGTGATCGTCATGTGTCACTTCGTGATTTTTTTAATTTTTTTAATTTTTTTAATTTTTTTAAATGTTCACGTGTCAACCTAGCAGCGTGCCACGTGTCAAAGTCAATGTTTTATATTCAATTTGGTCATATATTCATTATTTTTGTTCAATTTAGTCCCAATTGTCGTAAACATGAACCAATTTTTTCCCTCTCCAAATTGAAACCAAATTTAATTTTTATATTAAAATTCACAATTCATTAAATATTTTTATATAATATATTAAAATTCACAGCATTATAACTTTTATATAGAAATTAAATTTGGTCTCATTTTCGATAGAGACAAAATTGGTCAATTTTAAACAAAATTGGGACTAAATTGAACAAAAATAATAAATATAAGAACCAATTGAATATAAAACATTGACTTTGACATGTGGTACATTGGTGTGTTGATAAGTATACATTTAAAAAAAATTAAAAATATAAAAATTTAAATCATATTTAAAATAAAATTAAAAAAACATGAAGTAACACGTGATTAATGATTTAAACAGTGTTAGCAAAAATGACAAAATTGACAAAAATTTGTACCTATTTAAACACAAAAACAAAATTATGACTGATTTGAAAAAACTTGACGAACCTATTAAACCTCCACAAATATTTTGTGTTCGTATTCCTTGCTTAAATTTAAATATCTTCTTTTTAAATATATATATATATATATATATATATATATATATATATGTATATATTAGCTTAGGTAATAAAGGAG
>Ga0214544_1004609_pt1 | contig 27529 bp, 25 predicted proteins | sample CNSS3metaG_FD_160074 | JGI IMG/M metagenome (GOLD analysis project Ga0214544, IMG submission 160074) | Root nodule microbial communities from cowpea collected in UCLA plant growth center, Los Angeles, California, USA - CNSS3 | ecosystem: Host-associated > Plants > Roots > Nodule | place: USA...
TTACCTCGGTCGACGCCGAATACACACTTGTCAGGGTTGAGGCGAAGGTTGTATTGGCGTAGCGCGGAGAATACCGCCGCGAGGTCCTCAGCATGTTGGTGGTGGCTTGGAGACTTGACAACCATGTTGTCAACATAGACTTCAACACATTGTCCCATTAGGTGACTGAAAACCTTGTCCATTAGCCGTTGGTAGGTTGCTCCAGCGTTCTTAAGACCAAAGGGCATAACTCTGTAGAAGTAGTTGGCATCGTCCGTGATGAAGGCGGTCTTGTTCATGTCAGATGCGGCCATGGGGATTTGGTTGTGCCCAGAATATGCATCTAAAAAGCTGAGCACCTTATTCCTTGCCGCGCCGTCAACAAGTCGGTCGATATTGGGCAAAGGGTAGGCATTGTGAGGGCAGGCTTTGTTCAAATCCGTGTAGTCCACACACATCCGCCATTTGCCATTGGCTTTCTTCACCAAGACTACGTTAGAAATCCAAGTGGTGTATTGAGCTTCTTCTATGAAACCTGCATTTAGTAATTTATCGGCCTCAACCTTAGCCGCTAGCCGGCGTTCTTCGCCAAGTTTGCGTTTCTTCTGGGAGACATAGCAGGCTTCCTTGTAAATTGATAGTTTGTGGGATGCTACTAGAGGGTCCATGTAAGACCCGGGAAAATTCAATAGTTATTTAATTAGGACGGGTAGCGAGAACATTTAAAACAATAAATGTGAGGGACTATGACGTGGAAAAGTGCTAGCTCAAGTGGTTGAGAGTTCTTTTATTATGTGTGAGGACTTTGGTTCGAGTCCTATGTGTGTCACTTGGATGTATTAAATTATGCATTTTTATGTAATTATATATTGAATGCGTGGTGTCATGATAAACTCTTAGAATTGTAGTATTTATCATGAAATAAGGATTGGTTGAATGGTTTGGCCTTGGTTGGGTATATGCATGAGGGGGGGGGGGGGGTTCAAACCTTGGTGAGAACTAAATAAGTTCTTTTTGCCAAATTTTTCTTTTGCATGAATGTGAAAGGACTAGAAACCTAGCAGCCAAATGAGAGGTAACCTAAGGGCTGGAAAACAGAGGGTTAATTGAACATTGGACTAGCATAGGTGTAATTCTTAATTAAAATTCGTCCAAGGCACTAAAAGGGTAATAAGTGAGAGTGATTGTGAGAGAGAAGGTCATAAGCAGAGGAAGAGTGCACTGTAAATTCGTACTCACCATAAGTAAGGTTTTTTTTCTGAGTTTTGGGGCTGATTGAGAGAAGTGGTGGGGCTGAAATCACCAAGGATTGGACTGGAAACAAAGGTTAAGAAGGCAATGTGAGAGGATAGGCATACAGATTCGAATTTGGCAAGGAATCCAGGTTAGGGGAGTTGCTTGTTGTGTTTTATTTCGTGTTTGATTGGTTATGTGTTGTTTTGTAAGAATGCATGAGTTTCCCTTTCTCTCTGCCGTTGTTCCACGAAAAATTCTGGGAACCTGCCTAGAAACCGCCTGGCGGGCATGCAGGTGCCGCTAGGTGGCACATCAGTTTGACCTAAAAGTGTTGTTTCTGCTATGAACTGCCTGGCGGTGGGATTGAGCCACCAGGCGATGTATGTTGTATTGACACTGTTTGATTGAACTGTGTTGTATGTTGTTTTGTGTTGATTACAATTAATGGCTATAATTGCGAGGTTGTAAAAGACCCTGATGTTTCTGGTATTGGCACGTGTTAGATTGTCATTGGGATAGGGATCGTGGGATAAAGGAGGGAATTCGATGGTTATTGAATTGGGTATGTAATGCTGTGTCTTGAAATCTAATGGGATATGATGAGTGATATGATGGAGAGCGGGTGTAATAAAATTATGCGAAACTGATGATCATTGTTAGAAGCAAAAGCGGAAATTAGATTCTGGAATTTTGGTGTTAAGCGTGTGTGCAGAAATCTGGGTATGATACCCATGATCTGATGCACCGCCTGGCGATGGATAATTGGCCGCCAGGCGACAGTGTTGTATCAGAGTGGTGTGAGAAATCTGGAGTGCGTTGGGTGGAAAATAAAACATGAGAGAAGTATAAAGGAAATGTAGGGTGGGTTGGGATTAGGAAATGTTAGGTATTGGAATGTTAGTCAAGGATGAAGGGAGGATGGAAGAAGGCAAAAAGAGGGAAGGAGCATATGAATTGGGTGTGAGAGAAGTAAGGGACCGGGGAGTTGACAAGAGCATGCGGTATATTTAGGGGTGTGATGAAAGGTAATGGTAATGCTAGCAATTTCCTAGGATGTATGAAGTGGTAATTTTATGTCTAAGATCTTGTTAAATTAAAGAGAACTTAAGTGAGTGGATTGATAGGGGTAAAAGCACATGTATTTGGTTACATATGATTAGTTGTAAATTCACCTATGCGAGGGCTTGATATTGGGGTTCTCATTTGAACTTTGTGAGTAAGTTAAATGGTGGATTGGATTAACGGGGTGTCATAAACCAGAAAAGTATTGTTCTGGTATGGTGCCTGGCGGTATACTGATACCCGCCAGGCGATGGATTTAACAGGAGAGTGCATTGTACTGAGGTGCGCCTGGCGGCACGTCAAGCTCTGCCAGGCGGTGACGAGAAAATAGTGGGTCTGGGAGGACGCTGGCGCCTGGCGGTGAGTGAATACCGCCAGGCGGTCTGGAACGGTTTTGCCTGGCGGCGTGTGGGCCGAGCCAGGCGGAAATGCTGTTGTTCTTTGCTTTTTGCTGTGTGGTTTTAATTGATAATGATGCTTTGCTTGGATCGGGAGATGCTGTGCCATGAGCTGGTAGGTTCATGGATGGTGTTTGACATGTGATGATATGAACGGGGAGGTTCATATCTAGTTACTCTCACGTGGGGATACGAGCGAGGTAGGTTCGTATGTTCCGTGCTCATGTTGAGAGATGCCACGTGCGGGGAGGTACGGGGGCTGGTGGATCACATGTGTTGGACTACGGGCGGGCAGGTCCGTAGAGTAGGACTACGAGCGGGGAAGTTCGTAGAGGCAGGACCACGAGCGGGCAGGTTCGTGTGAGCATCATGTTCCCGAGTCCAAGGTTAACAAATTGTATGATTTGAAGACTGATAAGTCTTGGGGTTAAGGTCTTGGCCAAGAATTATATATAATGAATAAGATGGGTAAATGAATTATCTTGTGTTTGATATGCTTGTTATTTTATTGTTCTCAGCTCACCCTTTCTGTTTGTGTGTGGCGATGATCCTGTAATTCGTTACACGGGAGCAGATGTTGATACAGGTGGTGCTGAGGATGTTCAGATGGCGGAGTGAGGGCTAGCATGGGATTAGAGCTAGGATTTTCTCTTACATGTATTACTTTATGTTTTTATTACGAACTCGAATAATGGAGACTTGTAACAATTGACTAATTTTGTTATAAGTTTTGGCGCGTGCATTCATGAAATTAATTTTTCCCTCGTTGGGATTTTTGTCGAGATGACTATTAATGTAATTATTTCTTTTATTATTTATTTTTAAGTAATATTCCTTAGGGATGTTACAATCCACCCCAGGTAGGTCAGCGGCTGACCAGGCGAAAAGGTCTATGTTACTGATGAGGATGGGTGTGATGATGGCACACTCGTCAGAGTTTAAACCGGTGCCTAGGTTGATGGAGTGGCCATTGGAAAGCTCTAGGGGGGAGGTTTCCTCAACTAGTTCGAGACAAACATCCCGGCCTACTCTGGGGTCTAGATCTTCGCCTGATAGGGCGATGCAGGAGCCAGTTGGTCGTTCAATGTGGTTGGTTTGTTGAATTGGGAGTTGTGGGCGCAGGCTGGCCATGTAGCACTCGCGCGCCAAACGTTGATCGTAGTGGACGGTGAGGATGTCACCGGAAGGAGAAGGGAACTTCATGGCCAAGTGGGGGGTGGAGACAAAAATGCTAAGGGTGTTGAAGGAAGGACGACCGAGGAGGACATTATAGGATGTTGGCGCGTCGACGATAAGGAAGCGGATTGGAATGGTTTTGGTTTGGGTTCCTTCGCGAAACACGGTGTGGAGGTCGATGTAGCCGCGAGTGGATACCTGTTCGCTAGAAAAGCCATAGATTGGTTTGTCATACGAGACCATAGCAGTGTCCGGGAGTTAGAGTTTTTGGTAGGTGGCTCAGTAGAGGATGTCGACGGAGCTGCCCTGGTCGAAGAGGACTTTTTTAACGGCGTAGTTTTTGATTTCAACAGTGATGACCATGGGGTCATCTTGTTGATGGTCAAGGCCATGAAAGTCGTCATCTATGAAGATGATGGGAGGCATACAATGTTTGTGGTGGGAATGGGTGATATGATTGATGGATTGGATATGGCAGAGGTGTTTCTTTCTGGCGGAAGAGGTGGATCCTCCACTAGCGAAGCCCCCAGAGATGGTGTTGATGGTGCCGCGTAGGGGAGGGTCGGCGGGGGTGATGTCGGTGTAGACTGGTTCGGGTGCCTGGTTAGCGGGTTGGACTGGGCGTTTGTCGTGATGGAAGTCGTGTGGGGAGCGTCTGTGGTCGGAGCGAGGGGGTGGCAGGATCAAGAGGAATGATCATCTCGACGGATGAAGCGGCGAAAATGACCAGCACGGACCAGTTCTTCTATCTTATCCTGGAGTGCTTTGCAATCTTCTATAGTGTGGCCATGGTTGCGGTGGTAGCGGCAATACTTGGTCATATCAGTGTTCGGAGGTGTGGTTGTCTTGCATGGTGGAGGGATGAGGTCAGCTTGTAGGGCTTCATCGAGGATGCGGGAGTGGGCTACGGTAAGAGGGGCGTATTTGGTGAAGCAGGGTTGGCGGGGCTCGCAAGGGCGGGTATCAGGGCGGGGAGGTTGCGAGGTAGGGTTGGCGGTGGTGGCTGCATAGTCGTTGCAGAATTTGGTATGGAGGGTCTGCATCTCCTCCATGCGAAAATAGTCGGCAGCGCGCAATTTAAGTTCGTGCATGGAGGCAGGTGGGTGGAGGTAGACGTTGTTGGCGAAGGGGCCGGGTTGTAGGGTAAGTGCCATGCACTAGAGGATCATCTCTTGGTTGAGGTGTGGGGTGCGAAGAGCCACCTTACTGAAGCGATCTATAAACGCTCTGAGTGGTTCGCCTTGTTCCTGTCTAATGCTCAAGAGGGAGATTTTGGTAGTTTGGTGTGGACGGTTGCCAGCAAAATGGGTGGAGAACATGTGTGAAAGAACGTCGAAGCTATCAATGGAGTAAGGCGGAAGGGTTGTGAACCATTCCAGAGCAGGGCCTTTGAGGGTGGTGGGAAAGGCTTTGGAGAAGACTGCGTCTTGGGACGTGTATAGGGCGACATGGGTGATATATACTTTAAGGTGTTCATCAGGTCGGTTTCGCCGGTGTAGCGATCCAGCGTGAAGGGTTCCCACTGGGCAGGAAGGGGGGTGTTGGCGATAAAGTCGGTAAAGGGGTGACGACATCTGGGCTGGTGGGGAGGTAGCAGATGAGGTTGGGATGGGATGGTTGATCATAGCGGGGAAGGTGGAGGTAAGGTTGTGAGGGGGGATGTGGGTTGTTGGCAGGTATTGGGTGTTGTAGGGTGGTACATGTGTAGTGTGTAGGGTGATGGGTATGTTGTAGGGGATTTGAGTGGTGGGGAGGGTAGCGGCAGGGGTTGGGGCTGTAGTATGCCCTAGTTGAGTTGATGGGAAGTGAGTGGGATGGGTGGATGGAATGGGTGTTTGTTGGGTGGTGATGAAGGTGTGAGGGGTGGGGTTGTATTCGCTTTCCTCTTCTGTGGGCTGGAAGGTCGGGGACCTTGCAGCCTCAGACGCCTCCTTGGCTTTTCCTTAGATGGTGGGATCAACTTCGATCTTTCGCCTAAGGCGAGAGTTCTCTTGGCACAGCACCTCCATCTCATCAGCGCTGCATTTCTTCAGATCAGCTAGTTCTTGTTGCATCTTCGCTTGGCCGTCCAGGATGACGGCTAGGTCAGGGGTGATGCCAGCAGGTCCTGAGGGACCAGCATCTGTCTGCTTGTTGACTCCAGCTCTGCTGCGGGTGGAAACCATCTTCGGAGAAAAACAAGTACTAAAGGTATTTGTCTCGTGCCCCACGGTGGGCGCCAAGTAGTCACCTTACCCATGTAGTCCGCTATCTCCTCAGTTGGCCTCTTCCCGGTTGGTACATGTCGGTTTGGACCTAAGAGGGGTTACCTGCAGAAGGGACTCCGAAGCTCAAGTGAGTCAAAACTCTCAAAAGGTCAAATTAGTGATTAATGAATGCATACCTTTAATTACTGGGGTCCATGTGTATTTATAGAATATTAATCATGTTTGGTTATGCCATGGGTCAGGCCCTGGCTTGGGCTTTAGTTTGGGCTGTAAGTGGGCCTGGGCCCTAGCCTAGGCCCTTAGGACTTATTGAACACTGAGGGGCTTTAATTTTACTAAGTATATTGGAGTAGTCGGCCTAGGCCGACTACTTTCCTCGACGGTTTATGCTATCGGTTTAATCTGGTAAGGCTTAGACCAACTCGGCCTAGGCTGACTACTTGATCGCCTTGGCATATATGTATCGTTTACTTATTTGGTCGAGTTTGGATAGGTGTGGTACAATATCATTTACTCATTTGGTCGAGTTTGGCTAGGTGTGGTACACAAGTCCCCCAGCCTTGGCCGATATGAGTTGTCGGTCAAGGGTGATTATGTGTTGGTGTGCTAACGGGATCGGCTGGGTGTGGTACACACAACAAAGCCTTAAGTGCTATAACCCAGACTCTAACTCCTTCTGCGGAATTTGACATTATTGCATACTAAATTGATACCAAGACCCTAAATTCAGTAGCTCTAAGGCACAAATAGCAAAAGCCTTGCAACCCAATTAACATAAAACTAAGCAGAACTAACAGCCTCAATAGAACAAAAACCCAAAACCATGGATCAGAACAAATATTCCAGCAACGAAATTCATGCTGAAATTTACCAACAACAACATCAAAGAATATGATTCTTTTTTACCCCAAACGTCACAAGAAACCAAAACAAGATTGATTGTTCTAACTCCTTTTAAAAGGACTTTGATATTATATATTATATAGGTTAAAATACCTTTTTGGTCCCAATTTTTGTCAAGTTTTTTCAAACAAGTCCTAATTTTGGTTTTGTGTTCAAATAGGTCTCAATTTTCGTCAATTTTGTTCAATTGAGTCTTTTTTTGCTGACACCTTTTAAATCATTAACGACCATGAACAGTGACCGCCACGTGTCACTTCGTGGTTTTTTTGAATTTTTGAATTTTTTTATTTTTTTTTATTTTTTTTTATTTTTTTTTTTATTTTTTTTATTTTTTTTTTAAATTTTGTTATTTTTTTTTAAATATATACGTGTCAACCTAGGAGTGTGCCATGTGTCACTTTGTTTTTTTAAATTTTTTTTAAAAAAAATTAATTTTTTTTTAAATGTCCACATGTCAACCCAGTAGCGTGTCACGTGTCAAAGTCAATGTTCTAAATTCAATTTGGTCCCTATATTTGTTATTTTTGTTCAATTAGGTCCCAATTTTTGTTAACATTAACCAATTTGGTCCCTCTCAAAATTAAAACCAAATTTAATTTTTATATTAAAATTCATATTTTTTATTAAATATCTTTATTTAATATATTAAAATTCACATCATTATAACTTTGATATAAAAATTAAATTTGGTCACATCTTCTATAGGGACCAAATTGGTTAATCTTAACAAAAATTAGGACTTAATTGAACAAAAATAACAAATATAGGGACCAAATTGAATATAGAATATTGACTTTGACACGTGGCACACTATTAGATTGACACGTGGACATTTAAAAAATAATTCAAAAAAATTCAAAAAAATAAAATAAAAAATTCAAAAAAACAACAAAGTGACACGTGGCACACTCCTGGGTTGACACGTGTACATTTAAAAAAATTTTAAAAATTTAAAAAAAAAATAAAAAATAAAAAATAAAAATAAAAATAAAATTCAAAAAAACCACGAAATGACACGTGACATGCACTGTTCATGGCCGTTAATGATTTAAACAGTGTTAACAAAAAAGGACCCAATTGAACATAATTGACGAAAATTGGGACCTATTTGAACATAAAACCAAAATTAGGACTTATTTGAAAAAACTTGACGAAAATTGGGACCAAAAAGGTATTTTAACCTATTATATATTATCACAAAACCAAATCGATACAAAGAGTCAAAATTAGTTGATGCTACAAAAATACAATACACAACAAAGCCTTAACTGCTATAACCCAGTTTAAATACAATTAAGAAAAAATAGGCTTAACAAAAAATATAGAAATAAAACAATAAAGAACAAATCATCCATCAAACAAACAGGGTAAACGACTCTAACGCCTTCAACGAAATTTGGCATTATCGCATACCAAATTGATACCAAGACCCTAAATTCAGTTGAAGCTCTAAGACACAAATAGCGAAAGCCTTGCGACCCAATTAACATAAAACTAAGCAGAACCAACAACCTCAACAGAACCAAAAACCTAAAACTATGGATCAGAAAAAATATTCCAACAACGAAATGCCGAAATTTACCAACAACAAGATCAAAGAATAGGATTCTTTTTTACGCCAAACGTCACAAGAAACCAAAACAAACACTAGGGCACGCACTCCATCAATCTAATTCAACTGAAAAACACCAAATCAAAGAAAGAAAAATGAAAAGGACATACTTTGTTCTGGTCAATGAAGTCGACAATGACCACTAGCCTCCCATAGTCTTTACCGTAGTTGATCTGAACAACCCTTCCAATCTCAACGTACCTCTTGAAAATCTACAACAAAGATAAAAAAAAAACAAAAACAAAGAAACATTATTTCATTAAAACTAGAAAATCCAGGTGCAGAAACATGCAAGGTAGATAGAAAGTGTTAAAGGGTTGATCAATGGAAACTCGCCAATTTCGGCTACCAGGATACTGTGACTACTGAAGTGATGAGAAAAGAAGTGAAGGTTTGAACTTAAGGTTTTGACGAGGATACAAATGCCAAAACCCACATAACAATAATTATTATTATTCTAATTACTAGCGTCCACACATTAATATTATTATTATTATTATTATTATTATTATTATTATTATTATTATTATTCTAATTACTAGCATCCACACATTAATAATTATTATTATTATTATTATTTTAATTACTAGCGACAGTGCCTGTGTACACATTTTTTAAATACGAATGATATTATATTAATAGGTGTTGATAATATAATATTATTAAGTTAATATATAAAATAAAATTATATTTATTAAAAATAAAATGAAATATATAAAAAAAGATGAGAGAATAATTGTTAATAAATAAAGAAATTTTTTTTATAAAAATAACGGTCAATTAAAATTATATTTATTAAAAATAAAATGAAATATATAAAAAAAGATGAGAGAATAATTGTTGATAAATAAAGAAAAAACATTTATAAAAATAACAGTCAATTTTCAAAAATTTAATAAATAATTATATTTTAATGAGTAAAATCGGTATTTTAAAATGTGAACACAAAAGAGGAAATCCTCTTTATTATTGTTATAGATTATTATTATTATTATTATTATTATTATTATTATTATTATCATTATTTTTATTTTTCTAATTATTATTATTATTATTATTATTCTAATTATTATTATTATTATTACTAGGGTAAATATAGGCATGTGTATATGCATTTTTTGAATATACATGATATTAGTTGATGATATTGTAATGTTATTAAGTTAATAAACCAAATAAAATTATATTTATAAAAAATAAAGTGAAATGTATGGAGAAAATATGAAAAAATAATTGTGGATGAATAGAAGAAAAAAGAATAAAGAGATAAATAAATAGTTGTATAAAAACTTGTATAAAGAACCGTTAATTTTTAAAAATTTAACAAATAATTATATTGTAAAGGGTAAGATTGAAATTATGAAAAGTGGACACAAAAAAAGAATTTTTTTTTTTTATATATAATTATAGATATCTTAATAATTAGATGTAAAATATTTAAACAAAATCAATAAATAAAACATGAATGACTCGTGCATAGGCACGGGTTCAAAACACTAGTTTCATATAAAAGAAACTTTCAGTCTAAGTGCAAAGCGGGGTTATCGTAAGTGCGAACCTGCACTTTTCTGCATTACATTATTTTCTCTCACCCACATGAAAGTGGTAGCCCTTAAGTTTTGAGAATTTAACATGTTTGCTTCGTGGATGAGGTGGGTTGGTATAAGATGAACCCATTTCAATAGATGGTTGTGTCACTCATGATCCTGAATTTAAGTGCAAACCTAGTTGTTCGGTTTTGCTAACTTACGCTATATGATTTGAACAAAATGTTTCCCATTTTGACTTGACTCATAAGTATCCCATTTGGTGGCGTGAGTAATTTATACACTTCATTAATAAAGTTAACTCACACCAAATAATAAGGAATAATATTTATAAATTTTGCAGATTGTGTCAAACATATTGCATATGAAAAACTTCCACTTTAAGTGCAAAGCGGGCTTATCGTAAGTGTGAACCTGCACTTATCTACATTATATTGTTTCCCCAACCCACATGAAAGTAGTAGCCATTTAGTTTTTGCAATTTAACATGTGTGGTTCATGGTTGAGGTGGAATGTAATAAGGTTAACCCATTTCAAGAAAAGGTAGTGTCACTCGTGATCCTGGATTTAAGTGCAAACCAAGGTGTGTAGTTCTGGTAACCTGCGTTATATGATTTGGACAAAATGTTTCTCATTCTTGACATGGCTTATAAGTATCCCCTTTGGTGGCATGAGTAATTTATACACTTCATTAATAAAGTTAACTCCCACCAAGTAATAAAGAATAATATTTATAAATTTTGCAGATTCTGCGAAACCTATTGCATATGAAAAACTTCCATCTTAAGTGCAAAGCGGGGTTATCGTAAGTGTGAACTTGCACTTTTTTGCATTACATTGTTTTCCCTCACCCACACGAAAGTAGTAGCCCTTAAGTTTTGAGAATTTAACATGTTTGTTTCGTGGATGAGGTGGGTTGGTATAAGATGAACCGATTTCAATAGATGGATGTCTCACTCGTGATCCTAGATTTAAGTGCAAACCCAGGTGTACGGTTTTGCTAACTTACGTTATATGATTTGAACAAAATGTTTCCCATTCTTCACTTGGCTCATAAGTATCCCATTTGGTGGCATGAGTAATTTATACACTTCATTAATGAAGTTAATTCACACCAAGTAATAAGGAATAATATTTATAAATTTTGCAGATTGTGCCAAACATATTGGATATGAAAAAGTTCCACTTTAAGTGCAAAACGGGGTTATCGTAAGTGCGAACCTGTACTTTTCTACATTACATTGTTTTTCCTCACCCACATGAAAGTAGTAGTCCTTAAGTTTTGAGAATTTAACATGTTTTCTTCGTGGATGAGTTGTGTTGGTATAAGATGAACCCATTTCAATAGATGGTTATGTCACTCGTGATCTCGGATTTAAGTGCAAACTCAAGTGTCCGGTTCTGCTAACCTACGTTATATGATTGGAACAAAATGTTTCCTATTCTTGACTTGGCTCATAAGTATCCCCTTTTGTGGAGTGAGTAATTTATACACTTCATTAATAAAGTTAACTCTCACTAAGTAATAAAGAATAATATTTATAAATTTTGCAGATTTTGCCAAACCTATTGCCAAACCTATAAAGTGGGGTTATCGTAAGTGCGAACCTACACTTTTCTGCATTACATTGTTTTCGGTCACCCACATGAAAGTATTAGCCCTTATGTTTTGAAAATTTAACTTGTTTGCTACGTGGATGAGGTGGGTTGGTATAAGATGAACCCACTTCAATAGATGGTTGTGTCACTCGTGATCTTGAATTTAAGTGCAAACCCAGCTGTCAAGTGCTGCTAATCTACGTTATATGATTTGAACAAAATGTTTCCCCTTTTTGGCTTGGCTCATAAGTATCTCGTTTGGCGGCGTAAGTAATTTATACACTTCATTAATAAAGTTAACTCACACCAAGTAATAAGGAATAATATTTACAAATTTTGTAGATTGTGTCAACCCTATTACATATGAAAAACTTATAGTTTAAGTGCAAAGTGAGATTATCGTAAGTGCGAACCTACACTTTTCTGCGAACCAATATTTAGGTTCACAGCAATAACTACCTATCTATGAACCAACATTAAATCTTTTGCCCAACCACAGTACAAGGAATCACATAACTAAATTAGTGGCATCACTGCCCTACATTGAACAGAAATTAAAAAACAAAATGTAGATAATGTTTTGCAGAAGTTCTCATTTCACCTAATAAAACTAAATTTAACATTCAGTTTAGCTTGACATCCAAAATCATAATATATAATGGGTAATATTTATATTTCCCCTTTGGTTGTGACTTTGATGATTGCCCTGTCTGAGTGTTCTTGAATTTCTTAAATGGATCAACTAGGCTTTTAATCCTGTCATAAATGCTGATATAGGTCATTTCCTCATCATCACTATTATCCTCTACTGTCTACAAAAGGATTTCGTCTAGGTGCTCCATATTTGGATCCACATTCTTTTCCACATTTGTCTGAACATTAATGTCCACATCACTGTTTACAGGAACTTGTTCAGTGTGGTTCAAATTAGCCTCAACACATTGTTAGGGTGGTTCCTTTTCTCCATAACTAGTATGTGAAGTTGCTACCTCTTCCATTGTTGGATCACTGATTCCATGGTTAAACACCTATGGATTTCATGATAACATAATTAAATATGTGTTTGGACATGACACAAAATAATGGATAAGTTATTAAATATCAGACCTTAACAATATTCCTTAGTGTGATGTTTATATACAACTTATCTGGCTTAGGATTGAATACAACCACTTCTTTCAGGATGTGAAACTGTTTTTTTGTGGACGTTGGCCTAGGCAGTATGCTTTTGGTCCTGATAAAATAGTTCACCAACATTATAATCTTTATTTACCACTTTGTGTGGGGGGGAATTTAGGAATTAACAACGAAATATAACATGAACAACCTTAATAATCAGAAGCAAATCACCCAATCCATTTGGCTTACACTCCTTGACAACACTGGCCACAAAGGGAAATCTGTCATAAATCTTTTTGGTATACATGGGAGTAACATTTTTTATGTCACCCCCTTCCTAGCATTATTTAGGCCAATCAATTTTTTTTAGTGATGAATTAAAAAAACCGGTTCGTAGTATATATCTATAACAGATTCTTTGAATAAAAAATTATCGTGGTGTTTTATGATCATGGTGGTCCATTTCCAAGCATTTATTCCAAAATCACGAGCAAATTGTGTTACAGCAATGTCCTCCATAAATTGTTGCGTAGACTACCTTTGGCCTGCCTCATGGTTCATCATGATAGCTTGAAAATTTCTTGTTGGACCAGGGATAAAAGACGTACATCCACTGCACTGTCGCATAAAGTTGTGCAAGTCCACTTCGTCTACTTCGAGAGCCTACCATGGTTCTATTATCTCTGCTGCAAAAATACACAACAATCGAATTCAAACGAAGGAAACCCATTAAGTGGGTCTTATGGAAAGATGTTGACCAAAATCCCCTTACAAAGTGCTAATTTAATTGACGTGACATTTTCCCTCCTTAAAGTTCATCTTGTTGCATTGGTTTTGCTACTTTTTAAACAAGCCACTCTCTCACAACTGTCCTGTCAGCCATCAACATTTAATTCCATTCATTGCAATGAAGGCCATGGTTTGAATTTTCAGGTTCGAAAAAAAAACCTTTAAAGCAACTTAAAGCAGATTGAACCTGAAATTAATGTTAAGGTCGTAACGGGGAATGAGTTATTGGGCAGTATTGAAGACATTAAAGAAGCAGTAAATACCACCATTAACTTCCACCAACAACCACCTTCGAGCACTTTTAATGGTGCATTTTTGTCTTAATGTGTTCCATTTACGTTATACTTCATGAAATTAATAGGTATATAGTAATATTTATTTTATGAAATCTAATTCTAACCTTCAGATGAATCACCAACAGACTTGGAAAATTATTTGAAAAAAATAAAATCGCTTTACTCATTCAATGGCCGTAGGGATGTTCAACGTATGAATCAAGTTAACTCAATGTCAATTTAATTTCATCCGCAGATGCAAAATGGGGAACAAGATGACCCTATATGCTTGGATGACATTACTTTAATTGATGAAGAATGTGGTCTAGGTACATCAGATGAGGAGGAAACCTATGATAGTGCTGAAGTGATTAACAACAGTGAGGATGGTGTTTTGCCCATTGTTGGAATGCAATTTGAAATTGCAGGAGACGTTAAGAGTTTCTACAAGCAACATGCTATCAAATGTCATTTTGGTGTGCAAATTTGTATGTGTCCCAAATCTCGCCAGAATTGAAGACCCACCCTACCCAAAGAAGACAATGTCCAACATCCTTAAGAACGGTGAAAAAACCACAAGCATGGATAGTAAGCACTGTGGTTCATGAACACAATCATGACATTAGTCCTACAAAATCGAGGTTAATACGTGGAAATATAAGGTTGAATTTGCATGCAAAGCGAACACTTGATATTAACGACGAGACCGGTGTATGTTTGAATAAGACATTTAGGTCTTTGGCAGGTCATGTAGGAGGTTTTGAGAACTTATAGTTCGTTGAGCGACATGCAAGGAACTACATCGGGCAACAAAGACGAGCTTTTGGGAAGGAGGGAGATGGACAGCCTTTGATGCAACATTTCTCAAGAAGGAGAGAGTTGAATAATTACTTCTATTATGAAATTAACACTGATGTTGAAAATAGAATCATTAATGTCTTTTGGGCAGATGCAAGGAGTAAAGCTGTCTCAGTGGACTTTGGTGATGTCGTCTCATTCGATACTACATACCTAACCAACAAATATGACATGTCGTTCGCACCCTTTGTTGGTGTTAACCATCATGGGCAATCAATTCTACTGGGATGTGGACTGTTGTCTTCAAAAGATACATCAACTTTTACATGACTCTTTCAATGCTGGTTGAGGTGCATGGGGAACCGGGCACCAGATGGCATCATAATTGACCAATGTAGAGCAATGAAAAATGCTATTGTTGTTGTATTTCCCAAAATCATACATCAATGGTGTTTGTGCACATCATGAAGAAAGTACCTGAAAAATTAGGTGGATTGAGAACCTACAAGACTATAAAGCATGGTTTGAAACAATTGGTTTACGATGCCACCTCCACTATTGACTTTGAGGTAGGTTGGGAACAATTCATATCTAATTTCAGCTTACAAAATAACGAATGGCTTTCAACGTTTTACAATGATAAAAGTATATGAGTTCCTTGTTATTTGAAGTCACAATTTTGGGCTAGTATGTCCACCACTCAGAGAAGTGAGGGTATGAATGTCTTCTTTGATGGTTTCATAAATTCTACCACAACACTGAAACAATTTGTCGTCCAATATGACAATGCACTACGGTCAAAGGCCGAGAAGAAAATTGAAGCCGACTTTGGTTCCTTGAATACCACCCTACCTTGTGTCACTTAATCATTTATTGAAAGATAGTTCCAAGAAGAATATACTCATAAAGCTTGCTGAAGTTCAACACGAGTTAACGAGTAAGATTAATTATAATATCAAAACTTAATGTGATGAAATCTTTTCAAAGTACATGGTTAAAGAGGAGTGCATACGTAAATGGAGAAAGTGCTGACAAAATGCATGAAGTTGTATTTGATAAAGTCACGCTAGACATTCAATGTACTTGTCTTTTATTTGAATTTAGAGGTATTATATGTCGACATTACTTTCCTGTTCTTGCGCAAGAGGAAGTCAAAAGTTTGCCACCCAAGTACCTTTTAAAGAGGTGGAGCAAAGGCATTTGACGACTACACACTTACATAAGAGCGCCATACAAAGATAATAACAACGATCCCCATGTTGAAAGGTATAACTTCATGTGTAAGAGATTTTATGAAATTGCAGAAGTTGCATGTCAATCTGAGAATGGGACAAAGTTTGTGCTAACCTAACTTGACTCCATCTATGCAAGTCTTGACTTACTTGTATTCAATATAGAATTATTCCTTCACACCAGGTGAAGGAAAAATTAACCCAAGATCCAACGCTCACTATGAACAACATGGTACAAAGCCCTTTACATGTTAAGAGGAAGGGTCGACCCCGAACAAATAGGCTTCAATCAACAATGGAGAAGGTTTCCAAGAAACGGAAATGCAGGACAACATCAAATAAATCAACAAGGGATCTTGATGTAAGTCATTCATCGACATTATAATTATATTTAAATAGATTGTCTTAAAATTACTTCATTACACCCCCATTTACGATGTTACATTTTCCAGCAGGTCAACCTTAACATGGAAAGTGGAGCACCCACAATTCAAGTAGGCACGGCCACAACTAATTCACAGAACCTTTTCTCACCCACACCTTTCATAGGTTTTATGTCTCTCCTAAGTCATTATAGCACAATATCGATACACAAATGTCTGCAAATGAAGACATCATTAGGCACTATATCACGCTATTGTTATTTATTAACATTCAAACCAGTCAACATATGTCATGACTTTAAACTTTCCTTGCAGAAATCATTGACGTGGTTTGGAGGCTTCTTTTGTATTATCTTTTTGGACACTATGTCATGCAGAAAGACAACTTTTGGAGTTGTTGTATATCGTTCATTATGACATGGTGGATGAAGGTTGATTGTGCATTTCTGCTGTTATGTCAATTTTTTTTGTATCAGACAGTAACCCCAGACATCATTGTCAACGTAGGTTAGCACTTAATATGCTGTAGGTTTGCATATATTATCCTATCTGCACTTTGTTTGTATATTTTGGATTAGTGATTTCATGACATTGTATGGTGCTATACCTCACATATACAAACGTTTAAGATTACAGGCAAAAAGTTATTCATGACAAACTTGTTATATTTAAGTTCACATTACCGAAATAATTGTAAATCAGCTTGGCACTAACTTAGGCATAGGTTCACAATTATTCCCCGCCAACAAAATATTGCTAAATAAAATGTGTGTCATTTTGGTCAGAGGAAAAGATTTGTATTTCACCTTATCCACGTCAAACAATTGAAAAAAAAATGGCTAAGCTTGTTTTTTTTCCTTTAATTTTTTTAACTTCAATATGGATATGAAAGAAAAACAAGCCATACAAATTGACACTTATGCACGCACAGGTTAGCAAATAAACTGCACACTGTTATTTGGTAGCACAAATTATCTCTATTTACAGTAAGGTCACACAGTAATAAAATTATTAATATTCTTCATACCATGAAGCACACTATTAAAAGTATAACTTTTAAACATCATTAACAACGAATAAGGTTTCTTTAAAAACCATTGACCTGGGTTAGCAGTAGTTATGTCATTGCTTTGCACTTCCAGATCCAATGAAGACAAACATACACATGCGCATATATCACTCTAATGTATTGCAGGATGGAGTACCATCAATATTAAAGGCCTCCTGACAAAATCAATATTACTGAAAACCAAGTACTACTACTTAGTACTTATGAAGCCACGGGTTAGCACATAAAATATGCTCTGCAATTTAACAGTACATAACAAAAAATAAGATATTCCTGCAGAACATGCAACAACTTCTAAGTAACCTGCTTCCTCCTCCTCGCATAAGTCATCAAAAGAAGTTTGTATCGCTTTGCTCTTGAAATACTTCCTCGATTCTTCCTTCATTTGGTGGTACAAATTACTACTTTCAACTTCATCCCTGTGTAGGTTCGCACCAACCTTTTGGCCATGTTGCTGCGGAGGAGTACTTTCAACAACTTCAAACCTGTCTTGCTGCCCATATTCATCAAAGTCTTCTTGTCCCCCGTAATGATGTGGTTCGGCTGGAAACTCCTGTTTCAAATTATTGTTCAATGTATCATTCATTACGACTTTAAACTCTTTTTGCCTTCCGTAGTTCCAAAATCTCAGCTTCTTGTTTACCTATTTCTATACTTAAATGTTCCTCGTCTTCTTCGTCCTCCTCAAATCATGTACCATATTCAAAGTAATACCACATTCATTACACCCAAAATTTACTTCAAAAATTTGAACTAAATACCTAAAAGTAAGTAGTCACACTAAATCCACTTTCATACCTTGTTGTTATTCAAAGCACTAGTTATTTATTCCTCAGCCACTTTCATATCCATACATTGCAATACTCGGGGGAACATTGTGCTTGACTTAGCAATATCAAATTTTGGAATCAAGAAGTCTCAAAAGACCATATCTAAAACATCTAAAAATAAATAAATTAACTTAATATATTTCTTCCTATTTCAAAGAAAACAAATTTGAATTCAAACAAATTAATTACAAATTACCTGTAACAAGTACACACAACATAGAATGTGTAAGTGTCTCTTCTTTCCTTTCTCCTTTAAGAACATGGATGCATTGCACATGCTCCCAACTAAGTATTCATAAACAAGTCCACCCCAATTGTATTTCCCAACACTACTAAGGTCATCCACAATGGTAAATAAGATGGGGAAAATTGTTCCCTTGCGACTTGGACAAAGGAACTCTGATATTCCTAATACAATATATAGCCTACAGTAATCCTCTAAGCTAACCTTGTCCCTACATCTTGCTAGGAAATCATATAACATCTCAACATCAACACTTTCGTTATTCGATACTTTCTTACACTCGTTCTCCACATAAACCTCATCTAAGTTAATACTCTCACCATCAACCCGTAATCTCAATCCCAAACAAACATCCAATAAAGATAAACGAACAACTTTACTACTTATTAACCCCCCCTCCTTTCAACCCACAAACTAATTAAGGAACTAATAAGTTTCCTACTAATTTTTAGAATTCCTTTCAATACGTTGAACCATCCAAATTGTGTCCCTTCAATTACGGACCTTTGTTCTCTAGTTAAATTTTAATTTAAGGAAGCAATGTACTTTGTCCGACAATAATGCCTAAAAGTCTACACATATTCATCAACAAAACTTATGAAATGTCATTCTATAAATTAATGAATAATAACAAAAAATTAAGTCTGCACACCTTAACCTCATGCTTCTTCTGACAATCGCATTCACTGTTGTCACTATAATCATCCATTATACTATTGCTTATGTAAACAATTGTTGTCGCGTCCTGTCATATGTGCAAAAACAATACCTTGGCTTAGCACTTACAGACTAAGAGGTTAGAAAATCATTTTTTACAACATCAAATTAATTTAAACCAATCAAAGTAATACATGGTGTACAGATCAAGTGAATAGCAATTGTGATGTGCAGACACTATACATATACAATCCCATTCATTAACAATTCACAATCCATATCACCCATCCACAAATGCAACCAGATTGGACATCATATGTGCAAAAATAAAAGCATGGCTTAGCACTTAAAAAATAACAGCTTACCAAATATTTTTTCCCACTTAACATAAATTCAAACCAATCAAACTAATAAAGTGAGTAACAGCTGTCATGTGCGAACCCTATAAATATACCATGAAAACTCATTAACAATTCACAATCCATATAACCCATCCCCAACTGAACTAAAGTGGACATCATATGTACAAAAACAATAACCCCACTTACAACTTAACATCTAACAGGTTACCACAATTTTTTGTTTCCCAACCTACCTAAACTCAATCAAATGAAAGTGATTTATGTTGAAGTAATAAAGCGAATACCAACTCTGTTGTGCAAACAATATAAATATTCAATTCCAACTCATTAGTGTAAACTTGACAACATTTGTGCAAAAATAATACCTTGGCTTACCACTTCTATAATAACATGTTAGCCTAAATTTTCAATCCCACATTACATACATTCAAACCAATCTGACTTCGTATAGAAAATCAACCTTGCAAACCAATATCCCAATAAATGAATTCCAATCCAATAAATTCATTCCAATAACAATAATACATTTATGTTACGTTAAATTTGTTTTCATTACCACACCACCCACCAATGGGTTGGGTTAAAGAATGACTTTGCTTACCTCTTAACCAATGTAGACCATAGTAGAACGAAAAACACCAATCCTGTAGATTCTTATGAAGTATCAAATGATGTGTTATCAAATGGCATAACAATCTATGCTTGTGATAAAAATGAAATTTTGGAAAATAATTATAAAAGACACACGAACTAGGTGTGCTCTCATTGTCTTTACTCTTTCATCCTTTTTTTTCTTTGTAAACTAATCATCTACTTCAACTGTTTTTGTAGGCTTGGCTACTCGTCTTAAACAACCTCAAAATCTTATGAAGTATGGTGAGAGTTACATGTATACTCCTGTATACAACAACTATCGGTGAATGGGGACAACTTCTAGGGCTTAGCCCAATTTAAGATGGGCTCTTTTATTGAATATTTTTCTTTCTGAGATGGATTTGTGGTGTCCTTTTTAATATAAGTTGAAACGTTTGTATATTATTTTTTAAATAGATTCTAAATTTATAAAAGTCAAATTTTTATGAGTATACAATGAATTCATGGTATAAGAATTTGTTTGACTTTCTATGATAAAGGAAACACTTCATTTATGGTAGTAATATTTATATTATAACTAAATAAAAAAATATATTTATATTTAAGTTGAGAATATAAAAAAACATATCTATTTTATTATTAATAATGACTTTTATAAAATATAAATTATTAACCAAGTTTTGTGACTTAATTAAAATTAACAATGAAATTTTCAAGTAGAAATTCCTTTTTGTTATTAGTTTAAAGTTTTTTTTTATAGGTTTCAAATCCCTTGATTTCAGATTATGTAGTATCTTATAAAGGAGTTTGTTTTGTATGCTTTTTAACATGGATTTATTTAGATTTCACATGTTTTTTTATATTTATTTTTAATGAATTGTTTTATATGATGGCATATGTGAAAGTTGTCATTGATACTTAACATGAATTATTTAAAAAAATATATAAGTTTCATGCTTTAATTAAAATTTATGATGAGAGTTTTAGATAAAAAATGATTTCAAGTAATTACTTTTAAAATTATAAAATTTAATAATGCATGTTATAATAACTATTAAAGTTTTTCTCAAAACTATTTTTTTAAATAAAATAATAAAAATAACAATTCTAATAAGGAAGTATTAGCATAGATTAAATTATATATACATCTCTATTTTTTATGTGTAAGATTAGGGATGTCAAAAATATTCGTACCCGCGGGTATCCGCGGATAAAACCCGCAATGGGTAGGAAACGAATATTAAAAATGGATACCCGCTATCCGCGGGTACGGGTATTTTTCATACCTGCATGTTAACGGGGTGGGTACGAGTATCATAGTATCCGTACCCGTGGATACCCGTACCCGCTAAACTTTAATTCACAAAAATACCCTTATATATATATATAAAATATTCTGACCTATTTTTTCTAAGTTGCACATCTTGTCTTCTGTCTTCATTCTTCCATCTTCAAATATTGGTATGTGACATTTATGGTATGTTTGTTGTCAAATGATGGAATCAGAATAAGAATACATGGCACGTGACAGTTGAGGTTTATTATTTGATTATTTTTTAGGAAAGAAGTGAGTTTGTTGATCAAAGCACTAATTAAAGAATTTCCATTGTATTAAACGTTATTTTATATTTATTTTTATAATTATTTGAACTTGTATGGACTTGAGTTTGTTTAAAATTTATGACAGTGATGTATTTTATTTTATTTTTTTTGAATTTATGATTAAATATTTATTTTTTAAACAATTTTGTAAATACCCGCAAATGTGAAAAAAATAGACGGATACCTGCATAACGGATACCCGACGGATATGGGTACGGTTATGGGGCAAAAATTTATCCAGCGGGCGATACGGGAGAGCTACTACTCGTACCCTACCCGCCGCGTTGATATCCCTATGTAAGCTACAACATTTTAAAAATATTAAAATTTAATAAAATAAGGATAACTTATCGCTAACTTAAAATATATCGCTGCAAAAATGTATTGTTAAACAAATGTATTGTTAAAAGACTTTAAACAAATCAAATTTAATCACACTAATGCTTTGCAAACCTACCTTAATTCCTATAAGTACTTTCTATACAGTTAATATTTTAATCAAAATAAAAATTGTTTCATATTTACAAAATTGTTATATTATGCCGGATTGTGATTAGCGTGTAGTTGAAGAAGGGAGTGAAGGCGACGGTACAAAGGGCACCCACCTGCACAAATCTAGGAAACATCTTTAAGAATCTAGGTGGTTGAATTTGGTCTAAAATTTTCATGTTTTGGTTTAGAACTGGTTGGGAAAATTAATGTAAAACAATCTAATATTCATAACATAAGGTTGTTAAAGAGAAGACGTGGATTTCACTCTTCCATTAACAAAAAACGGAATAACTAATATTTATCGATAAAAAAATACTAAATAATTTAATGTTTATATCAGGATTAAATTGTTAAACAATCCAATGTTAATTATGAGATGTTGGACTTGCAGAATTAAGGAATTAGAAGTGCCCCGCAATCCGTTTTGTCACAACTAAATCATAGCACTAGAATTAACTCCTTAGCCTAGAACAATTATTCGAAACACCTAAGAACTTCTCAAACCTTTCTTCTAATTTTGCGACTATATCCAGATTGCAGATCATGGAACCTATCCCACAGCATGACACCTCCATATTTAGGAGACAGAACAAAGGGCAGCAATTGATTTATGAGAGCATGTGGTGGCACAAAACCAGTTCTAGCTGCTGCATGTGAAGCAGGAAGTCCAACAAAGAACTTGGCAGCATTAATTGATGTAGTCCACTGGCTCCATGCACTCTTAAATCCACTGGGGTCGTTTGAAGAAAACTCACATTGAGGGTTGTTGTAGAACTGAACCCAAACATGGTCAAAGAGATCGGTAGAAAGTGCCCCATGGAGCAAGTTGTCTTGGAACGGACACTGTGGTGCAGCGGTTAAGTAGAACTTTTTGTTAGAAGTAGCATAATGGTCATGCAGCCTATAAGCAAGTGCAGCATAGTGAAGTTCTCCACCTTCAATGTCAAAATCTACCCCATCCAATGTGGCTCTCCCAAAAGGTCTCTTCTTTGATTTCCCTCCCAAGAAGTGATTCCATATGTAGTCTGCAACATTTCTAGCATCATCTTGGGATGACAGTGAGTAGTTGTTGCTGCCACCCCCGATTGAAAGCATAACCTTAGAATGAGACAAATTCAAAACCTTAGTGTACTTAGATATAATTTTATACAAATCAGGGTATATGATTTACACATTCTTAAAGATGTCATTTTCTTCCTGTCTACCGTCTCGACCTTCAACTAAATTGGTGAGGATTGACCTTCAGCTTGAACAAGTCCATTTAAAATTTTGGTATAGATTGACGTGTCTCGAATTTCAGCATGGATCAATCATAAATGACTTTTAACCTGAAGAGCCGATTAGACAGAATTTGACCAAATTTCATCAATTGAGTCGGCCTGGCCATTGTCCAGACCGGTCTGTCTTGTCCGTTGGCCCGTCTCATTTGGGGTTGGGTTTCTTTTTCTCTCTCTCATTTGGAGATTTCAAAAGAGTGCTTAATGAATGATGGGCTAAAATTGGTCCATGATCATTGAGCAAATTGACACTTCTACACATTCTATGTGACGGATCTTTCACTATTTATCAAAAAGTGACCATACCAATGAGATCTCAATCCAACTCATTTAAAAATTGACACCATCTTAATTCAAAAATCTTAAAACACAATAAATTTATGGAATTTTGTTCATCTTTCCCATTTTTACTTACTGTTATGAAATTTAGACTCAGACTTAGATTTGGAACAATATAAAACCTATACTTGTTGGGAATAGCCCAAGTGTGAGTCAAAAACTCCCACATTGGATAGAAAAGACAAAGTTAAATACTATATAAGAATAAAGACCCATAACAACATTGTCTTAAGGTTTTGGTGTCAAAGTGGTGTCTAAGATCTTATATGTGTAAGACTAATGTCATATAATCATATAGAACCACAATCTCTCAATGACCGTAACTATGACTATAAACCAAACTATATGAAAAAAATATATATAAAAAACCCAACAGTTGGTTCTGTGACATACCTTAATGCCTCTCCTCTGACAGTACCTTATGTCTCTTCCAACCCTTTCGCAACCGTTTGATGAATGAGAACAATGGCCTGCTAGGTTCATCAGAGGCTGACTTCCATTGCCAAAGGTGGAAAGGAATGCTATGTTCACAATGCGGAAGAGTCCAGTTTTGCAAGTTCTTGACAAATGGCCTTCACCTGCATTTTGGCCCCAGTAAACCCCAAGGCTTCCTGCATCAGATTTTGAGAACAACAAGCTCAGTGAAAACAAAAGGAAAAGACCCAAAGCGTGTGCACGTTTGCTCCTCATTGAGACTTTGGTGTAGAGCTACGTATTGTTAATTGGTTGCTGAAGTCATTTGGTTTGTGCTCATATGTGGTGGCCTGAAAAGTTACCGAGAAAAACACTAAGAAAGAAAGAAAGTTACAGCTGAAGCTTGGTTAGCTTCTCTCTGCTTTTTCTGTTGGCCAGAAGTGAAGTCAACCAATGAAGACTGAAAGAAGGAAGTATATGTCCCACACTGACAAAGAAAGAGAAAGGCGTTGAGAAAATCAATGTGTGCGGTGGGGGAAAGGAATCATAACATAGTACATTTTGATTTTAAAATATTAAAAAGAAAAAATATAAATATATAAAATGAGATTTTAACAATGGAATTTTTCACACCATCGTTTATCAATAACACATCTTACAGCTGTTTTTCCTAATAAAATATTATATTATAACATATTATAATAAAATATTAATTATTTAAATATAGGGTGAGTGTAAAAACGAGCATGGATATCAATGATATCAATGCTCCTTAACAATTTAGTCCATTTGTTAATTCTTTTAAAAGAAAAAGAAAACGAAATGTAGTAAATGACAATTTAGTACACTATGTGAATTTTTTTAAAAGAAAAGGAAAAAAAGAAGGAAATGTGATAAATGATCTTGTAAGAAAGGTTGATGAAGCATTTATTCCCTATTAAAACTAGAGACAAAAATGGTGCTTCAATTATATTGCATTTGTAACGTGCCGATAAGTAACTAGTGTCATTTTGATAAATAAATTAATGCATTTTGATAAAAGCAGTACAGAAATAAAATAAATGAGAGATGCGTTTGTCTATCTAAATTTACAAGAGAGAAGAGAAGGTGGAGCACTTATTTATTTTTTAAACAAAAGTACAAATCGTATTTCAACATAATAATGCATTGATTGGGTTTAAAAGAATAAATAAATTAATATAATTAAATAAAAACTGTTGACGATATAAGAAAAATCTTTCAAATTTAAATAAATATTTTTTAATATATTAACACATTTTAATATAAAATTCCTATCTAACATATAAAATAAAGTTTAATTGTAGTCTAAGATAAAAATTAAAATAAATTTTCTAAAGAAAGATAACTTGGTTAGTTTTATTTCCATAAAATTAGAATTATAATGAGATTCAAGATCAAATAGCAAAAGCAAATCAGTAAGAAGTGAATTTTAGTGTAACTCAAATTTACAAAATCGACTTATAAATGAGGTTTGCATCCACTTATATATACTGTAATTTTTTTCTTATCTCTAGTGAATGTGAGATCTCCAATACACATCTTTCATTCTAAGACATATATATCTCAAACATGAAATAAGACACCAATGGATTATCTGATAGCGACCTGACCTTTAGCAAATGAAATGATAGGCCCAACAAAAAACAAATCTCGTTAGATTTTGGATAACTCTGATAATATCTTAAAAAAAGTAAAATTTAAGTCTAACTCAATTTACGAAATCGGTTTTATAAAATTGAATTAGATTTATAGTCTATTTATTAATACAAATTTGTAAAAGTTTCCAAACACCCACCTTTTAAAATTGTTCATTTTCTAAACAAGTATCTTGGCCAGTGATTTATTCTATTTTGAAAAAAAAAACAATTTTTTACATTAAAAAAATTACTAAAAGAGATTTTTTTAGTTTTAAACAAAAAATTTTGTCATTTTAATGGTGCCAAAAATTATCAGTTAAATAGAGAATAGAAAAGAAACATATTAGTTAGAACATGATAAATATAAAGAATACATAATATGTAAAGAGACTTGTGACATTATAGCATAAAAAATAAGAACAAATGTATCAAAAGATAAAAAAGAAAGAAATAACAAACTCTAATAGTTTCATAAAGTGTGCAAATTAAAATGTTTATTAGAGGCCAAACCCGATAAAATAAGAAAATACTCTCATAAATAATTGTTCTGTATAATGGTAAACTCTTATACCATGCTTATAATTTGTTGGCCCCAAATAATCTTCTTTAGTTATACTTTACTTCGACACCAATTTTATTAGAATGATATTTTTTAAAAAGAAAAATTATGATTATAAATAAGTTGTATCAAGTAGATATGATTTCATAAAATAAAAAAAAGACGTGTTATAAGCACATGACTTTTTCCTACTTCGTCAATTTTTTTTTTCATTGAGATTAAAGTTTGGGCCCTTATGGCACTATTTAAATTGAGTTGGCTTGTTGCTAAAGTGACGCACATATGGGACAAATCCATGCCAAAATTATTTGTGTACAAGGGGGCCTTCTCCCTGCACCTCCAACAGTTCTTCTGTACCCCCAAAAAAGACCTATATACCCTTATTTATCATTTGCGCGAGTGGGTGAAATTCGTTGGGACGCAGTAAATTTCATTTTATACGTCACCAACCTCCTGCACCCCCAAAACTTCACTTTTAGTATTTTTCTCGCGTTTCGTTGTTCTCCATCCCAGTGCTTTTGCTCTCATTTTCTTCTCCGTGGTCCCTTAGAGTTTTTTCTGTTTGCTTGTGTTTTCCGTTTCATAAACTAGAAAACCCGTTTGACGAAAAAAGCAAAATTTACTGGAAACGGATTACAGAATCCGTTTCACAGTGTATGAAACGGATTCTGTAATCCGTTTCCCATAAATGTGCAGGCAAAGTGAAAAATGTGCGTGCACCACCTTGTGTGGAACTCTCGGGTACTTGCACCACGTCTAGATAAATTTCCTCGTGTCCTGACCATAGTTATAATAAAATAAAATACAAATTATATTATTAAATAAGAAATACTCGCCCTCATCTTTCATTTTTTTTGTACTCGTAAAAACAAAAACAAAATAATAACTGTAAGTGTAGGTTGAATTTCACAAATTGAATTTCACAAATTGAAGACCAATTTAAATAAAAATTAAAGATGTAAATCAAATGATAAAACGGATTTCACATTTCACTCCAAAACCAAAAAACACAGCCAAAACGGATTCTAGGTTCCGTTTCAGCAGTATGGGAAACGGCTTCCACAATCCGTTTTACCTAAAATAAAAAAAGGAAACCGTTTTTGAAAAAAAAAATTAA
>Ga0214544_1004610_pt1 | contig 27527 bp, 13 predicted proteins | sample CNSS3metaG_FD_160074 | JGI IMG/M metagenome (GOLD analysis project Ga0214544, IMG submission 160074) | Root nodule microbial communities from cowpea collected in UCLA plant growth center, Los Angeles, California, USA - CNSS3 | ecosystem: Host-associated > Plants > Roots > Nodule | place: USA...
CCCCACAAATGAGTAAATTACTTCCATATACTGTGGAGGTATTGATGTGTCTCTAAGACTGGTTATGGACCAACATGGAAGGTAATGAAATTAACACTTTTACTTAGATATTTTAATTAAGTGATTGCTAGAAATTTTTACTGAACTTCTTATGTTTTAAGGCTCTTCTAGATTAAAATTGGATAACATGAAACTTTATACAATGTTGCAAGAGGTGGACATTGATGAAGTTAGTAATTTTTTTAATATTTTATTCAAAAATAAACTACAATATAAATTGGTAGTGATTTTTTATTTGTTTGTTTGTCAAGAATCAATCGGAGAAATGGGACTTATTGATCTAAGCACTAATTATGGTTAAATATTTATTTTTTAAAATATTTTTGTAAATATCCGCGGATACCCGTGGATACCGACGGATATGAAAAAAATAGACGGGTACCCGTATAACGGATACCCGACGGATATGGGTACGGGTACGTGGCAAATATTTATCCAGCGGGTAGGGTGCGGGGGAGCTACTACCCGTACCCTACCCGCCCCGTTGACATCCCTAGTCAGGATGCAACCTTACCTTGAATCCTTAGCAGACCATATAGGTGGGGCACCACCATGGACACCCACTAACAGGGCCATGGAATTACGTCCCGACCACTGAAGCACGACCATGAAATCTCACCTAGAGATTTCAAGGATTTACACAATGACCACAAACCAATCATAATCAAACCAGAAATATTTATCATGCATATATAAATCACATGTGAAATTCATACCAACGCATCCTTCCCGGTGAATATAGAATTATTGCTCATAACAACACCATGTCAAGGTTCATCATTTATTATCCATGAATCCCTCCATATTTCATATCAACTCCATAACCAACTCATCATATTAAATTCATGAACAAATCCCATACATACACATCATGCCTCTCATGTTTTTAAACAGACCAAATCACTCAACAATATAGTAGTCATACAAGAGCAGCAAAGAAAACAGAACCTAGCGCATTCTCGCCCAGCCCCTCTCTCAGGCAAAAGAGTCTCACTCAGGCGAGAGAGTGTCTCACTCAGGCGAGCTCCCTTCGCCTAGGCGAGGGCTCGAAAAGAGGAACAGTGGCGCTGTCACGCACTCTCGCTTAGGCGAGACCTCCTCTCCTGAGCGAGACGTGCTTTCGCTCAAAGCTGGAGCTCGTCGCCTAAGCGACAGCTTGCGCAGGCAGAAATGGGCAAGTGCTGCTAATCTCGCTTAGGCGAGACAAGTCGCTTGGGCGAGAAATGCAGGACCCTCCATTGTTCACACACGCACAGACCAAACATTTTAATCGTACCAAACACATAGTACATATTCACAGCACCAAAACTTCTATCATGCATTCAAGATCACGAAAATGACAATAAAACTTATCAATAAAGTTTAAGACGTAAACCCTAACTTCCCTTACCTGGAAGTGTTGGCTAAGAGACTTCGACACCCGAACCGTGACGAACAGTAGCTCAAGCAGTAGCTTCGAGAGTTGGAAAACAGTGAAACAAGTTCAAAACGAGCTCACCAAGACTGACTCTAGTTGGAACCACGAAGAAAGAACTAAATGGAGACAAGGTATGAGTTGGAACATACTTACGTGAAGTGGAGATCTGGTTGGAGTTCACTTGAAGAGGACAAAGAGTGGAACCCTAGCAGAGGTTCTGTTTTAGGGAAAGAAAGGGCAAAGCGATTGTTTTTTTCTTAAATGAGAAGAGAGTGATGTGTTAGGGCAGACTTAGGGGTCTGGTTCCCCTTTGGGCCAGCCCTTAGACCCAACTTACATGGGGCAGCCCTTTAATTTAGAGTAGAAAGGAATAAGACATTTTAGTGGGCCTTACAATATTAATATTGTAAAAATAATTAATCTTAAAATTCAAAAAGTTTTGAGATAACAAAAATAGAATAAAAGATGGAATCTTAAAGATTTGTCTATTTAAATAATTTAAAATAATTTACTTTAAAATTTAGGAAACATAACTAGAAAATTTTATTAAAGACTATTATTCGATAAGATTAATAAAAACAAACAAAATATTTAAATTTAAAAAATCCAGAATTATAAATCAAAGTAAATCAAATATGTAACAATATTAATTTAAATAATTTAAAATGATATATATATTTTAATAAAATTTATAAAATTTTACTAAAATTTTCATTGACCATTATGTGATAAGATTGGTAAAGGCAAACAAAATATTTAAACTAAAAATATTTAAACTGAAAATTGATCAAAATATACCTAATAAATATTAGAATATAAATTTGCCTCTTTATTTAAATACTAGAATATAAATTGATGATCATTAAATGTTTAAAGATCATTATTTGATAAGATTAGTAAAAATAAATGGAATATTTAAATTGAATATATTAAAACTGAAAATTGATAAAAATATAACTTATAAATATTTCTCTTTAGTATTATTCTTACCGGGAGCCGATACGTAGACATTTGGACAGGTGACAAGATTTGAGTGGACGGGAGAATCTTGATGTATGCTCTTGAAGATGAGAATTAGGAATGTCAAAAAAATCCGTACCCATAGGTATCCGCAAATAAAATCTGCAACGGGTAAGAAACGGATATTAAAAATGGATACCGGCTACCCGCGGATACGAGTATTTTTGATACCCGCATGCTAACGGGGCGGGTATGGGTATCATAGTATCCGTACCCGTGGATACCCGTACCCACTAAACTTTAATTCATAAAAATATCCTCATATATATATATATATATATATATATATATATATGTATATGTATACTACTAAAAAACATTATGAGTCTTCATTCAGTAATGGTGGTCGGATTCTTATCCCACGTAGATTACTTCTAGATACTCTGGAGGCATTGATGTGTGTCCAAGATTAGTTATGGACCAACATGGAAGGTAATGAAATTAACACTTTTACTTAGATATTTTAATCAAGTGATTGTTAGAAATTTTTAATGAACTTCTTATGTTTTCAGGCTCTTCTAGATTAAAATTGGACAACATGAAACTTTATAAAATGTTGCAAGATGTGGACATTGATGAAATTAGTAATTTCTTTAATATTTCATTCAAAAATAAACTACGATATAAATTGTTAGTGATTTTTTATTTGTTTGTTTTTCAAGAATCAATCGGAGAAGGTGGACTTGTTGATCCAAACACTAATTATGGTTAAATATTTATTTTTTAAAATATTTTTGTAAATAACAACGGGTACCCGTGGATATGAAAAAAATAGGCGGGTACCCGCATAACGGATACCCGACGGATATGGGTACGGGTACGGGGCGAATATTTATCCAGCGGGTAGGGTACGGGGGAACTACTACCCGTACCCTACCCGCCCCGTTGACATCCCTAATGGGAATACAAGGAAGATCCACCAGCAAAAGACTAGCCGAGACTTAGGTCAGTAAGAGAGGTTGAATCTTAAGTGAGAGAGAACGAGTATAAGAGAGTCTGTATTCTTTGATAATACTAGATGTATTTAAAGGGCATTTTGGGTCATGGATCTATGTGATAAAACATGTAATGTAATATAAAACAATATGAGTACAAATAACAACATACCTCAAATAAGCAATAATAAATAATAATGTGATACCTTATTTGATATACCAAATATCCTGTAAATATTTAATATCAAGGAGTATCAAGATGTAATCAAACTACCGAGATTTGTCATAATTATCATTAATATGTGAATATTTGCCCCAATAGATGTATCTTATAATATTATATTTTGTTATCTTTTTGGTGACGAGGCTAATTGGGCCTTATTGGGTTGGGTCGCATTACTTAACATCATCTATTAGGTCGAGTAGGTACATAAGTCTCCTTAGTCTTGGGAGTTTGATTGGTGTGTAAGGCGTGCTTGTTGCGGCACTGATTGGCTTCTTGGCTGAGCTATGGCTAGCTTTTGTAAGTTGTCTCGATGTGAGCTTCATCAAAGCCTTATCTCCAAGTTAAAGTATTAGGCTTTAAAGATTCGAGTTGTTGCATCATTGTTTGAATATTAGGAGTTCTGATAAGAGGGAGATTTTGATGGGAGAGAAAGGAGATCAATCACTTTACTCACCATTGAAAGGAAATTGTTTTTTATATGAGCTTATGCGTCATTCTTAAGTGTCTGAGATAGCTCTCGAATGACTTTTCATTCAAGCTTATGTGTTATTCTTAACGTCTCTGAAATAACTCTCCAATGCGTTATTAACTCTTAAGTAAGCACATATGTGGATTTACAGTTTACTCAATAAGGCAATCGATATAAATGGTTCCTGCTGAACTTTAAGTAAAATGGATATGTAATGTGCAAATCAGTGATGATTTCATAGTTATGAAGTCAATAGTAGGCACATATTTTCATTTGAAGTTTACTCAATAAATCAATCGGTCAATATCATCCATCCTCAACTATAACTACAAAAGGTAACTAATGTGCAAATCATAAACCATGAGTTCGTATATATTAAGTTTTAAGTAAGCAAATATGTGTTTATAGTTTACTACATAAGCTAACACCAATATGTGAACCAAATTGAGGATCAGAAACTATTTCGTGAGGACACTGGCTTAGGCTGTATCTGAGGGGTCCTTAAATGAAATTTAATAATTTTTAGGATATATAATAAAGTATTTTAAACACAATCTTATACATCCACAAACTTCTGAAATTTTACTTTCATAGTGATATGCAAAGCGCCAAACCCAACTGGGTTACACAAATTCAATACACTAACTTAATTATAAGACTTAATGAAGAAAAGATGTGGGTGGAAGCATTTCACAAACAACAACAACCAAAATAACAACACAAAAGGTTAACTCCAACCTAAACAACCCACACTTCAAATAAGAACCCATCTACAATCTTTCTTTTTACGGACATAATCATCATAACCAATATGAAAAAATAAATAAAATTTACCACTATGAAGCTTTCGAAGAAACGAGCTCGATTACATTCCACAACAAAGACCAAAGCCAATGTCTAAAACCACTAGTGTGACCATGCTCTTACACACTACAACAAAAATTGCTCATTTCCACACAAATGGATATGGAGACCGAACCAACAAACCTTTCATGTACAATGAAAAAAACTATACCTTTGTGACGAAGAAAAAGAAGGGTTTTTACATTAATATGGATCGAAGAAGGAAAACAGAGTTGGACGACGAAGATCATGAATTGAGGACTACGAAGAAGCTATTCTCAACTTCAATAATGTGCACTCACGTTTTCGAGCTCTCTGCCGCTTTCTTTCAAAGAATGCACATGTAAAAATTAAAAAAAAAAAAGAAGATAAAGATACTTAATCAGGTACCACGTAAAATTGTGAGAAAAATTATCGATATCTATATCTTAAAATAAATATCTGTATTTTAAAATATGATTATCTTAATATCATTAGTAATACCGACGAAATTTTCAATATTTAAGACACTGGTTTAGAATATGCCGAAGATATTCAGGGAATAACAGTGTAAGTGTACAGTATTAACTGTCAACCGTTAGATTGCAATAATAAAAGAAGCTGTCACAAAAAATGAAAGAAGTTATTAAAATAATAAAAGAAAAGAAAGTAAGATTTTGCACTTCGTCTTCCTACTCACTCGTCAAACTCTTCACGCTTCCTCTGCTTTTCGTTTCTGGCTTGCAGTTGAAACACTCTCTTCTCGCATCACGTGATTCTTCTTCTGGTACGTCAAATGACGACGGTGTCGTTTTCATCGTTTTCGTTACTCTTTTATCGATTTGATTTGTATTCCTTCAATCCAACTTCGTTTGTTGCTTGCACCAGAAATTTTGCGCTACTTTGTTCTAGGAAATGTTCCTCAGTCGGATAGAAAAAGCTTGTTAAAGACGTTAATGACATGTGTGTCGAGAATAATTTTATTAGCTACTGTTTGATTCGGATTCCAAATTCCAAAATTCTAGTATTGGTTTCCGATTTTTGAGATCTCACGGAGCAGAACTAGATTCGGTTTTTAAGTTTATCCGTTTATACCGCAGCGATCCTTGAGCGTGAAGATTTTCAACAAACAATCCTCGTTAATTTATTATTTGTTATCATATTCTTTTACTGCGAAGAACGTTCTTAAAAGAGGCACCAGTGAGAAGTGTAGATCGCACGATTGAATCCTGTGAAGTAGGGATGGGGAGGAGGAACATACGTTTTTTAACATTTTTTAAAGGATTTATGATCATATATCGAGAATTTGGTTTTCGAAGAAGTTGATGGTATTATAATATTATGATATTATGTTTGGCCGACCTAACTTTTGTTTTTATTCTTTTACTATTAGAGATGTGGGTTCACCCTTTAAGTGGTCTTCAATTTGATCTCTCTTGCTTCCATTTTTTTTTTAATTAAACAACAAAAATAAAGAATTCAACACTGATGGTCATTGTCGACGTTCTTGAAAGCCACCTGACATTCGTTGCATTATAGAGATGTAATAATCAAACCATATATTTTTCTTTAGCTAGAAAAGAACTTATGCTTTTTAAGTCCTTTTCCCCCTATATGCTGTTGTGTTAGCTTGCAACTTTTGGGAATTAAAAACTGTTTGCTGCGGCGTATCTTAGCTTTTCTTACAAAAGCTGACTATTCGGTTTGTCTGTTTAGGTTATCTTTTCTTTAAACATCACAAAGGCGTATAGCTTTGCATTTTATAAATCCGGCTTGGTGCCCTCTTTGGTAACTCTTTTTTGTTGTTTTCTTTTTTATGTAATTGCAGGTATGGATAATGCTGCAGGTCAAATTCTCTATCCTTTGCACCGATGCAAAACTGTTCACCTGGTTTGTTGCAATTTTATCCTTCAATCATATTTGTTTTTCTCAATATTTTTAAAATGAACTGGTGAAGGTACTGGCTTATGGTTTACTCGTTTATTTCATAAAAGGCTAGTAAGATCAATTCATACATGTACCGCATACATGCTTTATCTGTCAAAAAAAATTTTAAATAACTAAAAAATTTAAGACAAAGTTATTCAAATTAGTCATCCATTTTCAACGGGCTCTTCACTGAAGTTTCATTCCTTCTTTTTCCAAGTTATTCGAATCACTGACATTCACAGATTTCCCAGTGCAAGCAACTTACTCGTTCCAGTTTTTTATTGCTTTTCCTCTTTAATATATTGGGATCTTTCAAAAAGTAAGGATGAGTACATGGAATTCAGTTCATGCAGACTAAATTCCTTAAACTAGGTATTTCAGTCACAGATCTTAGAACATCTTCAATGAAAGAGTAATAGTCACAATCTTAAGTTTAAAGCATAGGTCTTATAAGAAATTCACATTGGAGGATTCTAATGTGACATGGGAAGGTCTTAAAGACCTTGAGAAATAAAAAAAAAATGCTTTTCACCATGGAAAGATTGTACATGTTTAAAGTGTAAATAAAATATTTTAAAAGTATAGGTCTTATAAAAGCTTTCAAAAAAAAGATTTTAAAACTGATGTGGTAAGAAGGGGCCAAAGTAAAGTAAAATAAGATCAAATGGTATGACTCTTAAACTGAAAATTACCATAGATGTTGTGCATGGTTTACTCTTCCTCTTGAGATAATTCATCATTTGGATCACTTTCTATGGCATTAATGTCTTGTAAACTTTTGTACACAGGTTAGACATGCTCAGGGAGTTCATAATGTTGCAGGAGAGAAGAACCATGATGAATACATGTCTTACGATTATTTTGATGCACACCTAACCCCTCTCGGTTGGAACCAGGTAGTTGCTAGGCAGATTTATTTAACGTCATGTTTTCGAGTATTTCTGGTTGGTTTTAAAGTTACGCAGAATTCCTCTCAAAGTGATTTCCTATCAAAGAAACAATTAGTCAATAACAATGTTCTTTATCCACTTATTTCCTTCCCTGGTCAATTGTTGGTCGTTAAACGTCGCTTTGTGGCTCTGACAGGTTGATAATCTGCGAAAACATGTAAAGGCAACTGGACTTTCGAAAACTGTCGAACTTGTTGTGGTTTCCCCATTGTTAAGGTATAACTAAATTGTTATTTGGAATTTTCCTGTGATATGTATCACTTTGATTCTGTTATTTCTTTTATGGTCTTGTTGAAAATTTACATCTGAACAAGTGTGTAATATGAACCATGTCTGGCAATGATGTTTATTGGTAAGATAAGTTGAAAGAATGTGTGTTATCTATTGTTCTATATAAACATATTTATGAAATGTGTAAAAGGTCCTTCACAAAGCAGGGACGAGATATGTTACCATCAGACAACTGTGGATATAACACCAGAAATTAGCCAGAATGACAGAATATTAGGACATAGTTTGTAAAAACGTAAATGTATTATTGGTTGGTCATGTATGAACAGGTTATTATGGTTTCTTCTGCAACCTGACTTGTAACAATAGAACATAAATATTGGGATAATTAGGGAAACTATCTGACATTAGTTTTTGAATTTCAACACATTGTGTCTGCCGGTCTGTTATATTGGTGCTTGTATATTTATTTCTGACTCATGTTACTGTAATGTCTTTCATGTTCTTCTTTCGTTTAAATCATGATCACAATATGAATTTTAGGAAGGGACTTCTAATATCTCTTTAAATTTAAGAGAAGTTGGAAACAATATCAGCCATATCTTTTATGTTTTATGTTTGGATTCTTTAGTTTAATTATTGATGTTGAGATAGAATTTGACCTAGTTGATACGATAAATTGATGGTATGTGTGAAGAAATCTTTTTTAAATGTCTTTCATTTAGTGAGAAAATAGAATCCTTATGTGTTTAGAGCTATTGTGAATTGAAATTGCTAATTATTACATTACAGGACCATGCAAACAGCAGTTGGAGTCTTTGGTGGTGAAGTATACACTGATGGGATTAGTGAACAACCTCTTATGGTGGAAAATGTCGGACAGAGTGATCATCTTGCAGTTTCTAGTCTGAACTGCCCTCCATTTATAGCGGTGGAGCTTTGCCGAGAGCAAATAGTATGTTACTATGCAATGAGGATTATAAATAAATGCTACACAACATGATAAGTACTGTCTTGCTTTGCAGTTTGGGTGATTGAATAAACTGATTTACATAAATCATTCCCTAGGGTTCCTAAAATTAAAAAAATACAGATAAACCACCTGAGTTTACAATTTGGCTACTAGACCATTGACCGTCATCTCGAGCTTTAACACTGCTCAAGGAAAATGATGAACATTGTGTCTTCCAGTCTCATCTTTTCGAGCATTTTCTGTGTGTTCCTTTACTGAATAACTTCAAATCATTATATAAGCTTTCCGAGAGTTTAAAACGGCCCCAAAAAGTTATACTTGGTTCAAATATTGCCCAGTTATGTTTGTTCTTATGTTACGTCTGATTATGACATCTCCAACAAGGTCTCCTGAATTCTTAAACTGTTCAAAGTTGGTTGGTTTATTGTAGTATGTAGTGAATATGGCTTCTTTGAATTATTTTATAATCTGCTGTTTGCACTGTATAAACTTTTTGAATAGCCGTTTCATTAAACAATTAGTAGAGGTTACTTATTTCTGTGTATATATGTATGTGGCCAATGAACTTGTAACTAGCGACAAGATTTAATTAAGACGAGGAGGGAAAAAAAATTGAAATACCTCCCTCGTATCGTTTTAAATTCATTCGCTATACAAATAATGCTTTATTTTTGTAATACAGGGAGTTCATCCTTGTGATAAGAGAAGAGCCATCAGCGAGTACCGGAATATGTTTCCAGCAATTGATTTTTCACTTGTAAGTGTTTCTTTTAACAATCAAGTTTGTTCTGATGCACACTGGTTGCCAAAAGATAAATAGAAGAACATGGTTGAACAAAATTCATGCTTAATGTGAAATATGTTTAGATTGAGAGTGAGGAAGACATTTTGTGGAAACCCGACGTCAGAGAGAAGGTAGAAGCAGTTTCGGCTAGGGGCCTGAAGTTTTTGGAATGGTAAGCGGGATTAAATAATTTTATGCATGTTTCTTGTCAATCACTATGCATATTTAACAGAAAGATTAATCTTGCTGAACAAAAAGGTAGGCATAGAACAAAGAGGCACGAGCAAACACAAATTAAGCTTCTTTCATATTTGCATAATTTAAATTCAAAAAGAAAGATGTATTGGTTTGGATGACTTCGAGTGTTTGCTGAGATTTTTGCCTTGTTTTTTTTGCATTGCATCTGAAACACTTGTTTGCAGTTTCTGTGGCCTCATATTTAGATTTTAAAGAATGTGAGAATGTGACTTAGAAATGAGGTCAAAATCTACATTTTAGATGGTTCTCACATTCTTACCTTTTCTCTCCCAGCTTGAATATGTTTTACACAATTATTTGTTGCAAGTGTCATCTAGCAGCAGAAGTGTTACAGCCAAAAGATCTGACATCTTTTTTTGGTTCAGGTTGTGGACACGTAACGAGAAGGAGATAGCAGTTGTTACCCACAGCAGTTTTCTGTTTAATACCCTTCGTGCTTTTGGAAAAGATTGTCACCCGAATATAAAGAGTGAAATATGCAAACAGTAAGTATTTCCCTTAACTAATCGATAATGGTTGGATAATAAAAAATAAAGTATGTTTTGAAAAGGTCTCCTGAACACTAAGAATCAATTATAATCATTCAAGAATATGGTAACCTTAACTAATTGTTTGTAAGCCCTACAAGTGTTCGACTTTCATTAGACTGATTGACAATTCTGTTTTACAGCTTTACAAATTGTGAGCTGCGTTCAATGGTCATCATTGATAGAGGGTGAGCATTTTACTTTCACAACACAACTTCTATTCAATCTTACGCACAAAATTCATTTGAGTATTTATACCTGCAGTATGATTGGATCAAGTGAATCAACTACTAACTATCCTGGCAAGATTCCTCGTGGCCCTGATGTTCCCAGTGAAGCTGCAGACTAGAAACATTCTGGGATTAGGCGGAACAAACCTAGCTCCTATTTGTCATCATTAGTCCTCTACTGGAATTTTCATTAGTATAATATGATTCCTTCTTACTTGCATTTACTAGCAAGGATTCAATTTTTTGTTTCACCGGAACAAACTCAATCATAGGATCATTTTCAAAATTCCTTTTTCGGGGCATTGTTATTGTTTTGTTTTTAATGTACGAATCAAGTGACATTATTCAAGGGATTGATTGCTAGATTCTTAGATGACTAAGATGAAGGTATTAACTTGGTTTAGTATTATGGAACATAAGAAAGTATGTGTATCCTTATTTGTATGAACAAGACGTGCAGATTATTTGTGTGTACACTTGATCATATTTGAGAGTTATAACCATTGTATTCGATGTTTAATCAACTCAACATTTGTGAAATTTGTAGTTGAATTTGTGTACAATCATGCATAACAAAATATTTATACTAATGCAATTTTTGGTTAAGGAATCATATAACTATCAGAATGTTTGTTAGCAGCTGAGTACATTAGAGGATCCCCTTTTAAGTTGTCTTCGAGAGAATCTCTTTTTGGTTGTTTCCGACAAAATCTCTTATCGGTTGTTTTACAAATGACTCAGTTCACTTGAGAGAATTCATCAACTCACAAATTTTCTCTTCCACTTTTTATATAAATTTTCTGACACTCATGTCACTCATACAGACTTATACCCGCATTTATCTTCTTTATCTATATACATATCTTTCATCTACATCTTTTCTCTTCATCTTCTTCATTCACATTCTTTTTCATTGTTTCCTTTCTTCACATTCATTTTCTTAATCCACCGTATTTTTTTTCATTTATATTTTTATTTTATTAAAAATGGACATTGTATTTCTTTATTAAATTATTGTCATTAACATCGAATAAACCGACACAAATTAACTTAATATTAAAAATAAATTTTGTTTTAACATTAACTAAGTCAAAACCAAATTAAATAAATTTTGAAATAAAAACATATTAACGTCGACTTAACAACTATTAAATTATTTAAATTGAAAAATTAATAACAAATTAGTGTCTACTATGTCAACACTAATGAATTTGTCTACTGCACCAAGAACCAAGACTATATACGATTTTAAAAACTGAATCAAATTAGATTGACTAGTTGTTTGGGGAATCGATAATGTTATTAGTTTAGACTAATCGGAAAAAAAAATCGTGTATTTAGTTGGACAAAAACTTAATTTGAACCGTCTTTTAGATTATTTCCTTTTAAAGTTATAATCTAAATCTTTTAAAATAAAAACAAAGGCTTATTGATGAGATTTTCTGTATACTTTAATCGTTTTGACTTAAGATACGTCATTCACTAAAGAGTAAAATTCTATTAATTTTAAATGCGACTAATTAAGTTTTATTCTATTTGGCGGGCAACACTATTATTTAATCCTTTAAACTAATTTTTTTTTTATATTGTAACATATACAATATGATTAATTTATGTTTTACTTTGTTAGTTAGTATTATAATTCATTTATGTATTTGATTTATTTTAGTTTTTATATTTGTTTTTTACTTAAATGAGTTTTAATATTCGTTAAAGAGAGTTAATGTTGCCCTTTTGTTCAATTGGCATAAAATCGTTCGGAAAGTGATCACGTGTTAGCATAATAAAGTGTTTAATTAGTAATTTTGTTCTCAAATCTTGGTTTAAGATTCATTCTTGTCCTTGTAATTTTTTCTAATCTCAATTGATTAGATAGAGATAATGTGACCTCTTCCATGAAGTCAGTATTAACATCGTTGAAAGAGATCTGTGTGAATTCAAACCCTGCTTTCTCTTTCCAATCCCTTCTTCTTCGGTGGCCATCTATCGAGATGGTCTCCTTTAGATCCAATATCACATATCCAAGATCTTCATATGTCTATTATATCATTGGAGATAAACAAAAGTGATAAGGAAATAACAACACAACACAACATCCAAGAATACCAAAATAGGTTGCAGAAATATAATTCTCCAAAATTTGTAAAAATATATGAGGAGAAGCAACAATAGAAAATGACATTAATAGTCACAAAAGATAACACCAATATTTTTAGCGTGGAAAACTTTCTTGATGCGAGAAGTAAAAATTTCACATACACAAGCTAGTCAATTAAGATGTACTAATATCAAACATGGGTACAAGAGAGTCAAATCAAAAGCAGGAACAAGTGCGTACAATCAACCAATATATCAAAGCAACAATGCTCTCTACTTTGAAGAATAAAGAAATAGAAACCTAAGATAGAGCACCACTTTTCGAGACTAATTTCTCTAACCACATACCTCGAATTGATAATGGTCAAAATAAGAAACCATATACCGTAAACCTGCCGTCAAAATTTTAGCCAATCCAATGGTGAACGAAGTGAGAATCACAATTTATTGAGGTGACTTGGTGAATATGTCAAGAATTTTTCTCTCTCTTTTCTTTCTCCAAAAGACTATGAAAATAACACTCTCTTGGACCTAAAAAACTCCTAACCCCTCTCCACTTAAATTAAGTGGATTTGACTAGGTTGGACTTTTTAGACACATAGTTTGGACTTTTTAGACACATAGTTTGGAGTCCAACCCAACAACATGAACTCAATTGTGACTTTTGGGTTCGATCTTAGAATTCGTGGAGGACAACACTGATAGAAAAGATACCTCATTGTCTCAGTGTAAAAAATATAAGTACTCAATTAAGTCAGAAGAAAAATATATAGACTAAATTACTAATTTTATTCAACCTTTCAAATAATGTTAACACCAAACTAAAAAAGAAAAAAAGAAGAAGACCACACTAACTCTATTTATTAAGACTCAATCGAATAAAAAACAAATATAAGATAAAAAAAATAATAAAAACCTAAATATAAAGAACAAATTATCAATTAAGTCTTATATCAACTATTATATAAGATATTATATAAGATAGTATTTGGTGTCATACTTAGTCACATTTTCAATAAACTCTTCCTCCTAACAAGTCAAACAATGAACTCCTCTCCTCTTAACAAGTCAAACGAATCTTATAAACCAATTCGCATTTTTTTTAAGCAACAACCGATTCATATATTAATTGTAAACTAATTTTTTAATATTAAAGTGGTTCTTTTATATATTTATACACGAGATTAGTAAAATAAATATACTAAATATTATAACAACATTTTTAAGGCAACATTGGAACATCCTATTTTAACCCATTCCCAATAATTTTATATTAAAGTAAGATGTTCCATAAATTACTTCTGTAGATAGTATTTTAGTAACTATTGAAATTTAACAAATTTATAATTAATTATATTATATATCCCGGCATTTTATTTCTGATTAAAAGTAGCTATCTTCACAAATAGAATATGCAATTCTATATTTCTATACTTCAGTCTTTTTTTTATTAACCACTAAATTTTATTGTTAGCATAGTTCTAATTTTCAAAACTTGAGTAAGCTATAATAAACCACCCCTTTTAAGGTGTTCATAAAGTTGTTAAGAAAGAAACTCCCGCTCCTTCTACTCTAAATTTGTTTTCGGGGAATACATTAAAAAAACACAAATGGACCCACTCAAATTCTATTCTTTAGATTTTGATTAGGTTTGACTCTTCAATTTTTTCAACATATAAAAGTTAATAGGTTTATAAAATATGTTTTAAAAATGTTGGTATATTTTATATATTTAACGTCTTAAACTTTTATGTCTTCATAAATATTTTTTAAAGTTAAATATGAAAAAAATTATGTTTCATCCTAAATTATGTTATAAATTATCCTGTCCCTTGTTTTTATGAAAATCATTTATTTGTAATATGAAAAATATTTTATATGTAATTTGTTGGAAAAGATTTTTTAGATCACTTTTACATTAATTAGGTATGAAATAATTTATAATTTAATTTAATAATAAAATAACTTTTTATAATAATTTGAGGATAAAAAAATTATTTAACTCAAACTTTTGACATCTAGTGCATATTTTAGACATCCACAACATGTTTTGAATGAATTTTGTTACATGAGAATTATATTGGTAGTATTGGAATATAATTATGAGTTTAAGTTATTAATAAATAAAAAGCAAAAAATTAAACATTATATAAAAATAAATTCATAAATTCATTATTTTAAGATATATAAATTGCAAACGGTGTTGATTCTATGGATTATATATTATTGTTATTGCAACTAAGTAGTGTGAGTGTTGTTGAAAGACCCATGAAATGTGCGGCATGAAAAGATTATGGGACCTCCGTATGTGGAGTACAATTTTGTGAAGAAACAAAAATGGAAAACAAAGAGGTCCACTTACATGCTATAATGTTTTTCATGTGGGAGATTTCGTAACCAAATCCCACCAAACTTCGACCGGAATTTAAATATTTATGGTTAAAAAGATGTATAGAATCTCGTCGAATAATTTTGATTTTCTCCTATCCGAGTCAAATATAATTTTAAAATATTAACTTTAAAATAATTTTACGCTTTAAAATATTTATTAGTCTGATCTTTATAATTTCAGAAATTTCATTACACTATTTTATCGTTGCTAAAAGGTTAATTATGTTTTTAATTCTTAATTTTTAATAAATTTAAAATTTATTTTTATTCAAAATTTTAATATATATTGATTTTCAAACTTTAAAAATATATAAATATAATCATATATAATCATTTACAATAATTGATCTAGATCATTAATTATGTGGACGTTAAAATAATATATTTAAAATTTATATATTTTATCACTTCACTAATACAATAAAAATATATTGATAATTTAATATAATAATAACAATAAAAAAATCATATATTTCTAATAATTTTGTTTTATACTTTTAAATTATTGAATCCATCTTTCAGTTATATTTTTTTTAATGTAAATAATTATGTTTTGTGTAATAAATTTAAAATTTTCCAGTAGATTTTTATATTTCACTTAGTAATTATAAAATCTCAACTAAAGAACAACAAAGATAATTTACTAAATAAATTCACTCAACAAATTTTATTTTACTCACCTAATGAACTCTATTATAAATTATATCTTTTGATTAAACTATACAAACTCTAATTGATTTAAACATTGGTGTATATAATGTGTTTAGGTATATATAGATTTTATATGACATATTTTATTGAATTGGTAGATGATATATTGGATTTGATTGTTTAATTCGCATATTTATGACGCTTAGGCCTACTTAGTTTGTGAATTGTGTGTATTAAGACATCTTAGTTTTCGTGAGTGTCTAAATTATGTAAGTTAGCACCTTAAGTAATAAAAAAAACGAGAGAGAGTACATTGCATATTCAAATGCAAGCATATATCCAGATATTAGATGTTTTAAATTTATCTTGATCTATAAAACAAAGTTTGAAGACCTGCGATGGTTAAAATAGATTAAATATTAATTTTTGGTAGAATATATTTAATATAAGTATTTTCACATAGTATTTGTAGATATTCATTATTAAATATCCTTTTGTCATTTAGATCCATATGTTAATATATGGTTGATGGGATGAATGAAAAGTTAGAAAATTGAATTTGTTCAAATTTTGAAATTGCTTAAAAATGTATGATAAGTGCTTTAGAGAGTCTTATTCAAGTGGTTCCTATTGACATTGAAGCGAGGAATCACCATTTGAACAATATCAAACCTAACCTAATTAAGGGTACCACTTTTAGATTTAGAAAGAAAACAACCACACGATTGATACACATATCATAATGAAATTATCCAAAATATATAATTTCTGTTGTTAATAATTCATTTTTAAATATCATATGCAATTCCCATTATCTCAAAAATCATATGCAAAAATATACAATCTGTTATAATGTACACACAATGTCACAATCAAATTCTTCACACTTCAAAACAATCATTTTTTATTTTATTTAAAAGATAATGTTAACTATCCTTACTTAAAAATAACGTGTTTATAAGCAAAATCTTTCTTCGACACTTTCATAAATATGACAGAACTCCAAGTAAATCACCAACTATCAATCCTACACCAACCAATATCTCCCTTTTACCAAACACCCAAAGAGAAAATGACAATAAAACAAAAATCTTTAGTATGGATTCAACAACAACTTACCAAGATCACAGTTTTTATAGTCTACTTTGTTCTTCATCTCCTTCTTTCCTCAACATTGTAATGTGGTAATACCACGTAGTCTTAATTATTCTCTAAGTTTAGATAAAATTAAGAGAATATAAGTTCTAGGAAAATAGAGTTATGAAAGAAATGAGATCCCAACAAAAGTGCTTTAATTATGAATTTTCTATTATTTATTTACTTAAAACTTATCTGAAAATAAAACTCAGATATTATCAAACCTAAGTTAATAAAAAAAATGTAATTTTGTTAACCAATTTTTGTATTAATTAGATTCTAAATATCAATTAAATTTGAATAAATCACATTACTCAAATTATCTATTAGAGATAATAAGAGTCAACAAACCTTTAAAAATAGATTATTTTTAAATTATTTTCAAATAACGGAAGAAAAGAAAATGAAATGAAAGATGTTAACTGGTGACAAAGAATGTAAATTTAAAAGCCAAAAATATAATACATTTTTAACATGTAATCTACTTTTCTATTACAGCGTACAGTCCTCGTTGCATCGTGTGTTTGCATTTTTTTAATTTTTAAAAAATTTAAGTTAAGATCAGTAATAAATATATAATTAATTTTTAAAATAGTTATTAAATGTAAAATTTAAAAATAAGATATGTAAAAAAAAGTTTTTAAAATAATAATCTAAGATATAAAAGGTTTTCAAAATAATAATTAAAAATAAATTATTTATAAAATAATTAAAAGTAAATTAATATTATGAAATATGGATATAAAAGACAAAATTTTATTATATATCGTTATAGATTCATATGAAAAGGTGAGTCTTGACACCGTACTTAAAAGAAAACATATTAGAATTTAAAATAATTTTAATTCTGAGACAATTTGATTGTAGATTATAATTATTTATAATTTGTAAAATGACAATTACGTAAAATTATTGGAGAAACAACTGATCTCCATCATAAAGATATAATATTTATTGAAAAATAAATAACAGAGATATTCTTTATGTACTTAAACCCTTAAATAAAAATAATAATCTATTATGTAATGTATATTAAAAAAATAAAATTGGAAAGGGCGTCCGGGGCTTGCGGTATCCGTCCTTGGATCATTTTATAGTATGCAATATTAAATAATTATAATTTTTATGCCAAAAGAATTCTCTCAAATATAATTCGAAAAATAATTTGTTTATAGAAGTAACAATTTTGTTTTACATAATAGTTTATACTTGAATGAAAATATAACAAAATATTCATCGGATATAATAATTTGTTAGATAATACATTTTTTTTGCTTTTTTGTTGTCCATTTATCTTACAATTGTAGCTAATTAATTATAATTATACGAATACCATATCACATACGTGTGATCAAATAATAAGACCGTGTGATTAAAGTGAATCGAGTATTATTAACTAAAATACTCATTTAAATGTAAATATTCAATGAGAATATTTAATTTCTTTAATGATATCATTGTTTTAACTTCTGTCAACTTTTAGAATCGCGGGATGCCATATAATACATTTTTCTTTTCCTCAAATGCCATCAACAAATTTACTGGCATAAGATAGTTATAACTTAATACTCTCAACTATTTAAATCTTTAATATAAAGCTATTCTGTAACTTAATAAAGAAAATATATTCTTTTAATCATCTTAGCGCGTCTAGATACAACGAATTAATTCTGCAATTAAAATTTTCTATTTTCTAGTCATTAAATTATACGCCTTCTAATTAAATACTACAACAAGAAAAACATATAAGGTAGAAAAGCGTCAGTATAGAATTTAATAAAAACATATACAATTATTTTATATTTTTATATAATTAGCTCAACTCACCAATGCTGTCATACATAATCGTGTAAAATAACTTATTTTAAATATTATATTAAAAAAATTGAAAAGTCATATATCCATATCAAATAATAAACTTTGATATAAATTGTAGCAGACGTGTCTTTAATTGTTATAATAATTGACTTTTAATAATATTTATACTTTTTGATTTTTATAGAAAAGGACACGCGTAGACGAATGTATTTTGATTGGGTGTACACACGTTTTTATATATTTTAATGATAAAGTTTCGTATTTTTAGTTTTAAATTAGTAAGTGATTAATAATAAGGTAGAGAGTAATATTATTATTATTTAAAAATAGAAATAAAGAAAAAGAAAAACATTAGACGTACCTCACGATCTGAAAGTGGGGGATTTTGGGTCCTCCTAGCCTACCCCACCACCATCTCCATCTACGCCATAAAACTCAAACTCTTCTCTTCTCCTTTTTTTTATCGTCACGCCGTTTTCCATTACTCTCTTTCTCAACAAAACACACTCACACACCAACCACTCCCACTCTCCAAATTCAATTCTCCGTTCCCTCCCAATTTCCCAAACCCTAGCTCCATGGATTCCCGCGACTCCTCCCCACGCTCCCGCGACCCCGACGCCGACAACCACCACCACCACCACTCCTTCGACGAGCCCCCGCCCTCCCTCCATTCCAAGGTCAAGCTCATGTGCAGCTACGGCGGCCGAATCCAGCCTCGCCCCCACGACAACCACCTCACCTACGTCGCCGGCGACACCAAGATCCTCGCCGTAGACCGCCACATCAAGCTCCCCGCCCTCCTCACCAGACTCTCCTCCCTCGCCAACGCCCCCGCCGATGCCACCTTCTTCAAGTACCAGCTCCCCGGCGAGGACCTCGACGCTCTCATCTCCGTCACCAACGATGAAGACCTCCACCACATGATGCTCGAGTACGATCGCCTCTCCCGCACCTCGCCTAGACCCGCACGCCTCCGCCTCTTTCTGTTCTCGCTCCACAACAACGGCAACGGCAACATCAATTTCGCACTCACCGATTCCAAACCCGAGCGCCAGTGGTTCGTCGACGCTCTCAACTCCGTTCAGGTGCCGCTTGTCGAAGGTTCTCCGCCGCCGCCTACGGCAGCGCCAAATCCAGATTTTCTCTTTGGATTAGATAAGCCGCCGTCGGCTTCCAATACGCCGGCGAAGAATCCTACGCCGGAAACGGAATGCATCTCCGAGGACCGTCCAGCGGTTAGAGATCCCGAAACCGAAACGGAACGCGCGCCCGAGTCAGAGATTCGGAGGTTGCAGATTGGTAACAATAATGAACAGCAACTCCTGCAACAGAAGATGAAAATAGAGGAAGATAATAACGGTGGGGTTCACGGGGTTAACGGCGCGGAAGGTTTCTCTCAAAAGAACACGGAGAATGTGACGCCGTTAGTTACGCAAGGGCAAATGCAGGCGCAAGGATTTCATTCTGGAACGGTGTCGTTTTTGCAGGAGAGGAATAATGTGGGTTATTCGCTGGCGGTTCCTACGACCGGGAGTGAGATTTATCTCATTCAGACGCCTTCTGGAATCTTCCAAGCGGTTCGGCCCGTGACTGGACCGGTGGGGCAACCGGTTTATCTGGTTCCGGCGCCTAGTTCGGTTGGTGTGGCGGCGGAGCGTGGATATTCTGCTGGACAGGGAGCAGCGCGGTGGTGATTGGTGGATCTTAGCGGAGAGAGAGAAGGGGTTTAAAGGTGGTTTGATTTGTTGTTTGTGGCATAATGAGCGGTGGTTATGGTTTTTCAATTTTTTTTTTAGTTGTTTTGAAGATTGAATATTGAATATTGTTTTGGAATTTGGAAATTGTTTCCTGTGCATAGGTGCGTTATAGTTGAAGGATTTGAGGAATTGTTTTTTGAGAGTGTAACTACTTTCAATTCAGTATATTGCTTTTGGTGTCATAAGTAATTGATTGACTAATTGTCTCTCTTATTCCAGCACTCTTCTCTCTGTGTTTCATCCCTTCCTCCATGTTTGTCGCTCATTCTTTACTGTAAATATTTTATATTCTCTGCATAGTTTGTTTAATGTTTATTACTAAAAATTATATTTTCTATAAAAGGTGGAATGTTTGGTTGGTAGGAGAAAGGGGATTATTTCGATCAAATAATACTTTTTTTTTATTTGTAAGTCTTTTTTATAATTATTATTTATATTAAACATAATTCGTTTCATATTTATTATTTTAGATATAATAAAAAATAAATAAAAAAGGCAGTTCCTTCATAATTAAATTAGTAAAAAGTAATTGTTATATTATACCTATTTATATTATAAGGAAATTCTTTTTATGATTGCTTTTCTAATTATATATTAGATATGTTACTCATTTTATGTGAATATTAATTTTTTTATATTATTTAAGAAAAACTATCTAATCATTAACAATAAAGAATTCTTTTAATCGTCCTTTTATTTTAATTTATTTTCCAATATAACTTTTATTATACTAACTTCATAATGTTTAATTTTTAATTATATTATTTACTTTTTATGGTATACAAAGATACACTTGTACTTTAAGCGTATGTATTAGATAAATAGCGGAAAAAGTCTAGGTTTGAAAAGTTATTTTAAGACCTACATCTTTCCTCTCTTTGGAGGTCTTGATGGACTTGATGGACGTACATGGAAAGAAAAAAGATGAAAAAAAGAAGAAAAAGAAAATAAAAAAGCAAAAATGTATTTTGTTGTTTGTTACCTGCCTAATGAATTTATTCTTTATCGATATTTTCAATAAATATCAATTAACATTTCATTAACTAACTATTTTTTAATCATTTATATAATCCTTAATTAAGAAAAATAAGATAATCTCCTTAAATTAACAATTAAAAGCAATTAATTAGAAAAGTATCCCATATTCATAAGAGATTTACTTGTTTATGTATGAATCGCTCGTTTAAATAGTATATTGGTTGATAGATAATATATAGAATATTCTTGCATAATTATTTATGTGGTAAACTATTTTAAAATAATCACTTAAAAAATTAAGAAAATATTATAATTATAACATCTTGTTACACAAATACTAATCATATAAATATTAAAATAATATTAATATTATACTTTTAAAGTTTTTAAAAATAAATTTTCCTCCTCATGGAATTATAATATATACATATTTATATGTTTATCCTTCTTCTCAACCTCACTACTACTAGTAATTTCTTGGAGTAATATCACCTAATATTGTGTGTAATACAGTTTAAAAAAAAATAATTACTTAAGCACACAACAAATGATATGTTAGAGTTTTAAAATTCGACACATATAGATATATTAAATCATATACTTAAAATTTCATAATTTATAAATATTTTCAAATCTCAATATATTCAATCTCACGAATATGCATTCCACAAATTCATTAATCATATATAATTTTATAAATTCATTAATACAAATTAAGTGTCAAACTCTCAATACATATGTCTACCTCTTATACGAATGTCATGCAGTGAGAAGTGGATATGTAAGTTATTTCGTATTCGCATGCAATGATTTGAGCGGATGCGCGAAAGGAAAATTATCTTTAAATAATTTTTTTTTAACAAATTTAACAAAGTTTCTAAAAATAGGATTAAAGTACATTAAATTTTTATTTTTTAATTAAAATAAAGCAATAAAATAATATTTTTTTACCTAAATAAGAAAGTTTGTCAAAACTTTCTTAAAAAAACTTTGTCAACCTATAATAGCTCATGTGGGAAAATAGATTTATGTGATGAGATGAAATTACAATCTTATGTTGTGTTCGTTTGAGGTAGAGTGACAAAGCAAAGATGAATTGTAAAATTAATTCTGTGTTCGCTTGGTAAGTTTTAAGAGAAAAGCATAGGGGTGATCAACGGGATGGAGCAGGATTGCAATCTCCCCACTTATACGCTGATTTGAGTGGATTCACCAGCTTAATGACAATTTTACCCCATCCATGGTGTAAGAGAGCTGAACGTGCTTAAACAAGGGATTCAATCCCATATCATGGAATAGATCTGTTGCTTGGTTAAAGTTGAGAGGATTCGATCCACATACTTAGTTTCTAAACACTGTTTTTTTTTTACTAATACAAATATCAAAATATACTACTTATTTAATTAATGACAAAATGATAATCTCATCTATACTTCTATTAAAACATATTTTTTAATAAATCACATCAATCAAATCTTTCACAAATTTTCACAAAAGTTACTTCTAAATTTACTTACAATCACTTCTAAATCCCTTAAAAAAAATAACACATAATTCACTCTTAAATCCACTTAAACCTATCCACTCACTCTCTCTCAAATACCCTCCCTCAAGTGAACACAATGTTAGTATGGAAGAGAAGGTTTGAAGGTAGAAACTATATATTTAATATATTATCCCTACATGCAACATTTTTTTCAGGGCAAATGGTTGAGGTTTTCTGTGAAGACAAAATAATGGGAGATGAGATTTTGCAATATCATATAATGGAGACAATAATAATAATAATACATAATATTACTATTAATAATAATAACAACAATTAATAAATATTATTATTAAACCAAATAATATTTAATATCTAAATATTTAACATTTATTTTTTATCAAATACATTGTATTATTTATTTACTTTAATATAATTTCTTCTTTCAAAACTATTATGAAAACATTGTTTAAAAATCAATCTTTACCAATCCAAAAATTATTTATATTAATTTTACTCACAAACTTCACCCTTAAATTCACTTACATTCACCATTAAATCCCTTAAAAGAAACAACAAAATTTTACCTTCAAATTTACCAAAATTCATCAATTCAATCTCCCCAAATTCTTCCTCTTAGAATAACACAACTCTAAAAATATTTTTATCTATCATAGTATATTCGCATCTATCTTAGTATATTTACTAAGTTGTCACCTCATTCATAATAGAACACAATTCATTCGTATGAAAGGTAAATCCCAATATTTTAAATACAATTTATTTTCGCATTGTAAATTAAGTCATAAGAAATTTTTTGACTCTCACTATTTAATATTTTCCTGTATATGAGTCAAATATAAATGGAATCAAAATATGTCATTTAGAATTTCAAATTTAATACAAAACTAGACATTTCAACAATATTCGGTCCCTAAAAATAACTATCTTTAGAATTCATGAAATTCATACATAAATATAAGTAATCATTATTGTATTTACATTTACGTTTAATGTTTCAGATTCAATCAATTAAAGCGACATTGTTTTTAGCTTGAATAAAAATTGCTCTATTTGAGATAAAACTTATTTGTTTGAGCAAAAATCTACCTAAGACCAAGGTTGAATTTATGCTTTATTATCACTTGAGCAAAAACCATTGGTTTGAACGAAAATAGTATCAAGAAAAAAAGACTGATTTCCTACTCCATTTCCGATCGAGTGAAAAAATTTAGCTTGAGCAAAAGTGGAGGTGAAAACAAATGCTGACTTCGTGTTATATTTTTGTTTGAACGAAACTAAAAAAAATAAAAATAAACATCATGAAGAAGGACCATACGTATTTTCAAAACTTTACCACAATCAATATAACAACTTGTAATTTTTATACAAGTTTAAACTGACCAAAAGTTTCACATATAGCTTGCATAAATAAATTCATAATAACTATAAGAAATTAAACATTCTCATAAAATGATTATCTTACATGACAAATAAAATTGATTTAAACGCAACTATTGTAAACAAAAACACGGTACTATTTTTGTAATTACAATACTATCAAAACATAAATAGTTTCATTGAACTTAAACTGACCAAAAGTACTATAATTTGCTCAAATATAACTTGCACTTCATTGGACACATAAATAAATTTATAATAATGATGAGAAATTAATTATTATCATAAAATAATCGTGTCACTACTACAAAATAATTATTTTACATTGACAAATAAAATTAGTTAAATACAACTGATGTAAACATAAGTGCGATGATATTTTTGTAATTACATATTATCAAAATATAACATGCTAAATCGAATTTAAGCTCTTAGTTCCATTACTCTCAAAAGAAAATTAAACATGTACAATAAAGACTTTGATCAACAATTTAAATATACTCTTATATTCTCTGACTAAGAGATTCATCTTAACCCAAAAACAAAACATGCGAACACTAAAATATAGGCATACAATAAATTAAAAATTAACTCAAGAGAAAAAAAACGAAAAATTTACTCCAAAAACGAGTTATGATTGGACATAAATATTCTACTTTCCATCAGGATCGCTAAAATGGATCCTAATGTAAGAAAAGATAAACAAATTTTTACTTTTTTTTAGAGAAAAGACAGAGGAAAAAGTAGTTTAAAGAGATTATATTCTTTATAAAATGAAATTTAAATTCTTATATTCTTTTATATATTTTTTCTATTCAAAAGCTTTTTAACTCGATTAATAAAATATTTATATTTTATCTTATTTAAAATGTTCCTGCTCTTAAAGAATGTAACTCACTCCTTACAACAAGATTCTTATGTTTTATAATACTTATAACAATATTCTTATTTTTTATTATTTTTAATATTTATAACAATATATATCAAGGTTCCTGCCTTTTATGTATAACTTTATTTTTAACTATATTTTAATATAGAAACTATCTACACACAAATTATTTATTTATTCAACATCATAACACATTACAAATCACATTATTATTTTTATTTTCATTATTTTTCATTTATGTGACCAAAACAACCTTTGTTTACACTCTTTTTTTTTTCACTTCTCTTTCATTTCTTCTATTTTTTATCTTCTCTACCAAACAAAGATTAAAAGGCATGCGTGAGTTTTAGTGGAGACTTTTTACTTTATTTTCTTTATCTATTTTTATACTCTTTTTTTTTACCTTTTTTCATTTTTAAATTAACACTTTTAATTTTTATTTATCACTTCTTTCTTTCTCGTTTACCAAATAAGCAATATGTTTAGTTTTTAAAAAATAGCTGAAGAGAGTGAATATAAGAAAATGAGAGTTTTTTCTTTTTAAGTAGAAGAAAGAAGGATGGATGTATTATAAATAATTTAGTGAAATAAAAAAAAAGCCAAACAGAAAATAATTATAACACAATTAATTATTATAGAGCATAAAATGCAAATACGATGTAAATTATGTTGGACACCAATATTTAATAATGGAAGCTTGATTAAAGTTTTTGAATTTAAGTTTTCCATTTTATAATAACAGCAACGAGAAATTATATTACTATTACAAGCAAGTAATATAGTAATATTTATTTATTTTTAAATTAAATAATTTTAACAAAGTTAATTTTTGTTATGAATTCATGATTGTCCATTAATTTGATACATTTACTGATATGATTCATTACTCTTTATGGTAAATATTTGTATTAACTAAGTTGATTTGTTTCCTTTATGGATTACATATTGTATCTATAAATAGGACTCTTCCTATGTCTATTATTCTTTCTTCTGCCTGTTATTCGCTTTATTTCATAACACGTTATCAGCACGATGCTCCAATTGAGGACTAGTGGAAGTTTTTTCTCTCCAAGGATAGTGCTCTGCGTGTCTCAATCCAGGCTCTTTCTAATCCTTTCTCAATTTATAATTTTACCTTATACTCTCCCTCTTGTGATAAGAATTGTTTGACCTTATCAATTTTCATCTCCGTCTTATTATTTATTTTTATTATGTCGATGATTATTATTAATATTATTATTTTGATGATGATGATTATTATTAATATTATTATTTTATGTGTTAGTTCTAAACACGCGAAACGTTGCAAAATTTGGATTTGTGACCCTTGATATTGTAAGGAAGAATTCCTTATATTGGATTTTAAATGTTGAAATACATTTAGATGCAATGGATAATTGGATACCATTAAATAAAGAAATAAAGCATCTAAGCAACTAATTTGCTCATGCGACAAAAATATTGTGAAAAAGGATTCACAAATATTATGAATTTATTTCATGCCTATGTATGGCTGGCTGGACAAAGCAATAAAGCTTTTGATGAAAAATCATGAGATCCGCCTAATCTGCTCCATTCCCAGAAGTGAATGCAGCAATCAATATTATGAATTTATTTCATGCCTTTGTATGGCTGAAAAAAGCAATGAGCTTTTGATAGAAAATCATGAAACCTGTCCAAATTGGTTCTGCTCCATTCCTAGAAGTGAATGCAGCAACATTTTATTTATATTTTCATGATCGATCATGATCTTGATTTTGGACATGGTTATAAAGAAAATTTCAAAGACACATTTTGTCACCAGAAGTGGCACGATAATGAGAAAAAAGAAAAAGGAAAATGTGAAAATATTGACAAAAAGATGAAGGTATATATTATCATTACGATGGTAAAGGCCATTTGAGTTGTACTTATTGTACACTAGAGCATCTTACAAATAACGAGAAGAACAAAGAAACACGCTTTGCTTATGAAGATGGTGATTCTGATTATGGCCATATGGATGCTACTCATCTTAATATTGTTATTTTCTTTGCTAAAGCAAATGAAAGCATTGATCACCTAATTGATTATGAGAGTGTTGAAAAA
>Ga0214544_1004611_pt1 | contig 27519 bp, 16 predicted proteins | sample CNSS3metaG_FD_160074 | JGI IMG/M metagenome (GOLD analysis project Ga0214544, IMG submission 160074) | Root nodule microbial communities from cowpea collected in UCLA plant growth center, Los Angeles, California, USA - CNSS3 | ecosystem: Host-associated > Plants > Roots > Nodule | place: USA...
ATATATATATATATATATATATACACGAAATCATTCCTTATGACTGCAACGCATGAAAACACCATTTTAACATCACCAATTAGAGTTACTGCCATTTTAAAAAAATTAATCCTAAAAAATAATTTCAACCATTCGTTTAGGTTAAAAAAACAACCAAAGACATAACATTACCATTATAATAAGCCTAGAATCATAATCCATATATAAAATAGTTCAATCCATGACCATCATCTACTTTTGATTATTCCCATCGTGTTGCCTATAAGATAAAAATAAATTGTCACCAACGTAACTTATATTTCATACCGCGTAAAAAAAATCATTTATCATATTTAATATGTAACCCACATATTATAATATTTTTTTGTTTAATTATATTTTGGTCTCCATTTTCGTAACAAAATATCGATTTGATCCCTCTATTTTTTTTATCTCAATTTGGTCCATATTTTGGGAAATTTGATGCAATCAAGTCATTTCCATTAGTGGTGCAGTAACAATGTTAAAGAATGTACCACGTGTCAGTTCCTGAATTTTTTGAATTTTTTATTTCTTATTTTAAAAAAAAATTAAAAATGTGTCATGTGTCATATTGACGTCATGCCACGAGGTAGAGATAGTGTGATGTGGTAGTGATAGTGCCACATGTCACTATTATGCTAGGTGTCATTTCCACATTCTCAATTTGGTCCCTGTATTTTAATTTTTATCTCAATTTAGTCTCAATTTTTGTAAAAATGGAGCGATTTTTTCCCTCTTCAAATTGAAACCAGATTTCGTTTATATATAAATGTACACAAATATTTCTATCAAAATTGATATTTCAAGTAAATATTTTTAATAAAATTAAGTTTATTTAAATTTATATTTTACATTAAACTTTATTTAAAATTGTTTGAAACTTGGTAATAGAAACAAATTCATAAATTATTTTGATATTTTATTACATTATACTTTAATATTGTTTTTTTATTTGAATTTATTTTTCAAATAATTGTATATTTTTAAAACGTGTAAAATTAAGTAATCTCTATGTAAATGTTTGAGTTGGTATAAAAATAACGATTATAAAAATTTTAAAAATAATTTTAACTAGTTCATGTAACAATAAAAAACAAATAAATTTAAAATTTGATAACAATTTTAAGTAAAGTTAAATATGAAACACAAATTTAAATAAGCTTAGTTATGTTAAAAATATATAATAAAATATCAATTTGAATAAAAATATCAAATTTAATAAAAATATTTGTATAACATTTATATAAAAATTAATTTTTGTTTCAATTTGGAGAGGGACAAAATTGCACAATTTTTACAAAAATTGGAACTAAATTGAGACAAAAATTAAAATACAGAAACCAAATTAAAAGTGAAGAAATGACACCTGGTATAATACTAACATGTGGCATTGTCATTGCCACATCATTCTATCACTTCCACGTGGCATGATGGCAGCTTGACACGTCACAAATTTTTATTTAAAAAAATAAAAAAATAAAAGAAAAATTTCAAAAAATTCAGGAACTAACACGTGGCACCCCTTTAATGTTGTTACTATACTACTAACGGAAAGGACTTGATTGCATCAAATTTCCCAAAATAGGTACCAAATTGAGATAAGAAAAAATAGAAGGACTAAATCAATATTTTGCTATGAAAATGGAGATCAAGACATAATTAAACCGTTTTTTTACTCTAACTCGTACCAACATTTTAATTGAATATTATATAAATCGTCATCAACTGTAAGCTATATAATATTATAATATTATTATAAAGCCAACAACATACCCATAAATTCTAACAAAATCTTGAACTACCATTTCATATAATCACGGCAAAACCAAAATAACCTAATCCCACCTCTAATTCACGATTATGAAAACACATCCACAAATGCCAAATTAGTTAGACTAAAAGTCTTACATTGTCGATTACTTGTGCTGATAAAACAAAATATCATGTTGAAATCTTTCAACCCCTTCAAACCTTCCACTAACTTTATAAGATAAATAACTCCTATCAGCAAATAAAAAAAAATATGTACATTGTGTAACACCAATACACAAACGTGTCACCTCAATCTAACTTTGCCATTGACAACACTTAAACCAAAAAATTTCCTTTCATAAGAAAATGTAATGAAACTCCAACCCCACCAATATCTTCTGTTAAAAAACTACAAAGGCACCATGCTAAAAGCTAACTTCTGCCTCACCAAATACAACATAAAATTATACAACTTCATATTATTAGTTAAACTCAATAAACACGACAACTACTTAAAATAATTTCACAATAACATACCCATGTATATATATTATATATCGATAACAAGGAAATAGAGACGCAATCAAAGAAACATCAACCCACATTTGGTAAAATATTTTTAGCTTTGTCCCACTTGAACTCGCACATAAAATAAAAACATCATCGATCAAAACATAAATTTTCCCCAAGATATCTCCAAACAAGAAAGAATTTACATAAAAAGTTAACTTCCCTTACCTGAATTTTCCGCTCCAAAAGTGCTTCCAAGGTTCCTTTTTGCATGACTTGGATTCAACTTTGCTTCTATCACTCAACCAGCCATTTATCCCCTCCTTAGATTATCACATCCCTCTGATTATCAAGCATATTATAAGATCTCATCTCACGTCTATGTATACATGCAAAAGAAAACAAATAATTAAAATATCACACAAATGGCATACACAAGATTCGAACCAAAGACCTCTCCACACCACCCAACATGCTCAAGTAGTTAAGCTACCATTGAACCTTTGCTATGACTTGACAATTAATTCTCTTATAGGTACTTCCAATCCATAATTATTGCTAATTAAATATTTATTATTTATTAAAATTTCTGGAGTCTTACACACATCCCGCAATCATCTTCCATTCATTAGTTTTTCGGTCATAAAGTAACATTCGCGAATTCGATGACATTTATTTGTATTTTATGTTATTAATTTTTTTGAAGTAAAGAAATGTTACCCTCCCAAAATTTGTTGACATATTTCCCACCCAAATATTCATGAAACTCCCTCTCCATGGTCCAAATATCTACAAAACACATTAACACACAGTACTCGACACAGAATCACCATTCACAAATCATTATATTTGCCATGTCCCTTGCTCAACCACCAGATTTACCATAGACCACCAAGCATTAGGCCACTTCACAAACCGAACCAAGCTCTTCCACGAACCAGAACTAGGTGTAAGACCCAAGGAATTTAAATAATTATTTAATAAAGGCGGGTAGTGGGAGCCTTTATGGCATTAAATGCTAACTTTCATTATGTGGAAAAGTACTAGCTCAAGTGGTTGAGAGTACTTAATTGTCTTGAGAAGACTTGAGTTTGAGCCCTATGTATGCCAATTGTGTGATTGTTTTGATTTTATTATTTTTATGATATGTTTGAGCATGATAAGAGATTTTAAATTTCTAGATTTATAAAGATTAGCATGAAACATAAATTGGTTGAATTGGTTGTGTATTGGCTTAGTAATTGCTTGGTAGTGAGTTCAAACCTTGATCTATGCAAAATAACTATTTTCTTTTTTTGCTAAAATCATTTTTGGCATGGATGAGAAAGGTTAGGAACCCTAGCCGTCTTGAGGAGTAGATGGAGAGGCTAAAGAACCACTTAGTAATGGAAATTGAAGTGCCATGAAGACACTTTTAATTAGATTTTCATTTTTTAACTAAAAGTGATTAAATTGGGTTAGTAAGTGAGGGAAGAGAGTAATTACGAGAGTGAAACACTACTAAATTTCGTGTATATTGGGGGAGGAGTATTCCAAGCATCCATTGGTGTGAGAGAGAGAGAGAGGGTAAAGAGCATAATTTTGTGTGATCAAGAGAAGACCTTGTGGATAAAAAAGCTAGCTAAAGTTTTGGCAATTGGAGCACGAAATACCAGGTTAGGGGAGTTCCTATTTGGTGTTTTAATTTTAATTGTATGTATTCGTGAATTTGGGATTTGGGATTTGCAATTGGAGCATGAAATACCAAGAATGCATTTCCCATTTCATTCGAGTTTCGTTCGGGTTTCTAGAATTTTCCAGAAATCGCTTAGTGGTCATGCGCGACCTGCTATGCGACACAAGCTCAAGACCTAGTTTTCTGGGTTTTCTTCATGAACCGCCTAACGGTAGAGGATGATCCGCCAAGCGACGCGAACGCGAGTGCCCAATTTTTAGTTGCCTTGGATTTTTGTGGTATTCGTGATGTTGCAATGATGTTCTTTATGTGTGAGTGTGAATTTTGATTGGTATAATTAACTGCAGGTAATATTGTTATGTTGAATGAATGAATCTTGATATAATCTAAGGGTTAGGGTTCACTATGGGTTTTGGAGATGAACAAGCACAATTTTCATATTCTTAATATTATGATGTTATGAAATTGATCTCCAATTGAACACGCATGGACTTAAAAAGGCGATTTAACACTCAAAAACATGATAAAACAAGTGACTGATTTGATAAGAGTGAATTAACATTCATGCAGGTGCAGAACAAATTTGGAAATTCCAAAAATGGCATGTACTACCTAGCGGTACAAGAACTACCACCAGGCAACTCACCAAGGCAGTGAGCATTGTGTGTTAAATTTGAGTTGCATGATCTTAGTTAGATGTTTGGGAAATTTTGTATGAAATAATGGCTAAAGTAAGATTAGGTGTGGAAATGAAACATGTGCATGGAAGGTAATTATTAATAGGTATAATTATATGCTAGTGGGGATAAAGTATGTATGAAATGAGGTTTGATGTGCCTGTGATGTTGCCTAGTGTTTGTATTGCTAATTGTTATGATATGTAAATGGTGATGTTGACAATGGTAAAGCATATTTGGGCTAAAATTAGTAAAATATTTGTCAAGTGGAATAAAAAAGGGTAAGGTTTGGGGTTATTTTGACAATGGTACAATAACATGATTTGGGTGAGTATGGAATGTATGTGCAAGTTGTGTATGTCTTAGCAATGCTCACAACATTCTATTCTTGGACAAATAAATGGTGTAATGAATTCATAATGCATGTGAATGTGCAGACTGTATATCAGTTGCTATATTAGGATTGAATAAGCATTTTGGGAGATGATTGTTTTACTGTAGAGTGATGGGTTCATTAGAACCAGTCTCAAATTGTCAAAAACTAGTAGCATTGCACTACTGGTATGGCGCCTGACAACACGAGACGGGTGCCAGGCGATAGATAACCAAAACAGTGGTAGGAGCCACTAGATTCGCATGGCGCCTGACGGCATGGTAAGATTCGCCGACGGAGTTCATTAACAAATGTACTGGAAAGGCGTGTCGCCTGGCGACACAGGGAGACCGCCAGGCGGTCTGGAACCAAGTTCTGCCTAGTGACGTGAGAGGTGCGCCAGGCGGTTTTGGGTGCAGAGTTGGATCGTGAGGAAGATTTCTACACAGCTTTGGATGGAGGCCATGATGCGAAGCTTTGTTGAGGGCCCAGTTACGAGTGTAACTTGTATTGGGGTAACACGTGGCCACTCGAGGTTGTAGCCTGGTGGTTTTGGAAGTCCAGTGGAGTGTGCGAGATCGTGGCTCGTACGGTAGGGTTTCGGAAGATTGCCCTCTTCAGCGAAACTAATTGAGTTTGGTAGTCTAGGGACAAATACGGACTGTGGTTCGTATTAGGGAACTCCACTTGGTGTCGCGGATTGTGGTCGTGGCAAATTTATTCCCGTGTGTGGACTATTAGGTGGTAGGCTTGTAGTCGGAGGGGTGAGTAGACACTCGTGCAGCAATGATCGATCAGTGTACTCATCAAAGGGTGTAGAATTGATAGGCATCCAACAAAAGGTTTGGAAGTGGAGGATTTAGGTTTGGGGTACTAACACGGGTTATAGTTAGGAAATTCTTTATTATTTCTTGTTGTAATTGTTTTTATTGTATCTAAGCTCACCCTATCTGTGTGTGTGGCGATGATCATGTAATTTGTTACATGGGAGCAGAGGTTGATGCAGGTGAGCAGGTGGACGCTTAGAGTTGGAGTGTGGCCAGCCATGGGAGTTTTATAATTGTTTTCTTCATGGATTTTATGAATTATTTTGTAATAGATATCATAAACCATTTATATTTGTGATAATGGAACGGTAAATGGATTTTTTTTAATTTGGCGCGTTGAAACAAATGTAAATTTTCCCGCGTTTTGGGAAAGTACTTAATAATAAATGCAGTTTATTATTATAATTCTTTCTTTTTATTTTAAATAAGTAATTTCCGGCTAGGACGTTACACTAGGCCCATTCACGAACCAACTTAGTTAACCCCTTTCACGAACGAGCTTCAAACTACTTCATGACCAAAACCAAGCCCCTTCACAAGCCAAACTAGACTCCTCCATGAACCAGACCAACATGTGCAAACCCAAATCTAGGGGAGGCATAAACCCTTTGCAAAAAATTAATTGGTTAAGGAAATGGATGCAATGTCTATTTCTCTGATTTATTTGGGGTTTTATAGTAGGTATAGGGTTTTATGTTTTGGGGTTTTCTTGGATAGGTTTTATTCATATTTGATTTTATTTTATTCTGGTTTCCAGATTCGTTTTCTCACATGTGTACTTTTAAAGAGGTAAATCGTTTCAATTTTTTTTTTTCACAACTATGTATCTTGGTAGTGTTTTAACTTGTGGTGGTCATAGTCGCGGTTTTATCAAGGGAAATTGTGGACAAATGTGGCTACAATTAATATAGTGTACCAAATCGCACAAGTAGTACAGTAGACAAGTCTAGATATCGTATCCCACACGGACTAATGTGGTCTAAATTAATTGATTAGTTACTGATAAAGGGTGAGTGAGAATAACAAAACATTTGTGGGTTAAAGGAAAAATAAATGTAGAATATAAATTATAATGGGAATTAACACAAAGGAAACAAAGAGCTTAATTTAGAAAAATATGAAATAAAATTTTTATTGAGATTGGGTTTCACGATTCCATTCAAAGGAAAAATCAACAAACAAAATAATTCAATATGTTTGTCACACACACATCATTTGTAACATGCCTGAATTTCGTCACAAATAAACCTATACTAAAATAATAAAAACTCTATTTCTAACAATTTTATTATTACATTTGCATTATTAAATTGTGTATATTAAATTTTGTGATTGTCTTATCTATATCTAAATCAATTAAATGACGCTAAAAAATGTAAATGATAAATTTTTAATCTTTTTATATATTAGTTTAGTTTTATTTTTATAAATTAAAATATCTATAATCCTAATTTTTAAATTATGAAACCAAACACATTTAAGCATATAAAGTTGGAAAAAATAACAAATATTTTTAAAAAGTAAAAAAAATTACATATATCTATATCGTTATACATAAAAGAGATACCTATTTTTATATCTATTTTTTTGTCATTTTTAATTAAATAATTTCATCTTTAATAAATAAAAATATTTTTTTATTTAATAAAATGAATAATTGAATATCTGAAAAATAAGTACATTATTGTCGTATTTAACAATGCCCACTCAATTATTTTCAACATTATTACAAAAAGCATATATTTTTCATATTATATTATTTTGATATTTTTTATAGGTTAAAATACATTTTTGGTCCCAATTTTTGTCAAGTTTTTTCAAATAAGTCCTAATTTTGGTTTTGTGTTCAAATAGATCCTAATTTTCGTCAATTTTGTTCAATTTGGTCCTTTTTCGCTAACACCGTTTAAAATCATTAACGGCCATTAACAGTGACTGTCACGTGTCACTTTGTGATTTTTTTTATTTTTTTTATTTTTTTAAATTTTTTTTAAGTTTTTTTAAAATTTTTTTAAATATACACGTGTCAATTCAGTAGCGTGCCACGTGTCACTTCGTGATTTTTTTGAATTTTTTTTTTGAATTTTTTTTTATGTTTTTTTAAAAAAAATTTAAATGTTCATGTGTCAACCTAATAGCATGCCACATGTCAAAATGAATGTTCTATATTCAATTTGGTCCCTATATTTGTTATTTTTGTTCAATTTAGTCCCAATTTTTGTTAACATTAACCAATTTGGTGCCTATCGAAGATGTGATCAGATTTAATTTTTATATCAAAGTTATAATGATGTGAATTTTAATATATTATATAAAAGTATTTAATAAACATTTGAATTTTGATATAAAAATTAAATTTGGTTTCAATTTGAAGATGGACCAAATTGGTTATTGTTAACAAAATTTGAGACTAAATTGAACAAAAATAACAAATATAAGAACCAAATTGAATATAGAACATTGACTTTGACATGTGGCATGCTACTGGGTTGACACGTTGACATTTAAAAAAAATTCCAAAAAACCACAAAGTTACACGTGGGATAAAGTATCCACCCTACGAGGTCGAGTCGATAATGTTTATAAGGCATCTCACTCTCAGAGTAGTTCATCATACTTTCTCTTCCTAAAGTTTCGTTTCGAAGGTTGTCATTTATGTATTTGATCGTGATTCTGATAGTCTCCTGAATTTGGTTTATTTCGGTAGCTCTTTTGTGAATCGATTCTTCTTGAACGCATTCAAAAGTGTGGTGGCGATGACTTGTGCGAGGGGTAATGTTCCTGAGACTGTGATTGCCTTCATTGTCGATCGATATCTATCTCGCAACCAATTCTCCCAAACGCAGGCCACCTTTCGCAACGAAGCTTCGATACTCCTCGCCGATTCACCAGCAAACGAGGTACTCGCGCTAATCTTTCAATCTTTTTGTTGTTATCATATTTCTTTAAATTTTTCACAAAATGAGTTGGCTTTCTTGATTTCTCACTTTTCTCGTCAATTTTTCTTTTCTTGCTGTCAAAGAATTTGTTGACTTTGGAGGGGATAGTGGATCAGTATATATATATGAAGAAACAGAACAATCTGCTGGATAAAGAGAATGTCATGTTGATGCAAGAGAAACACAGAATCCAAATGTTGTTGCAAGATTTGCAGAATGTTGTTGACAGTTTCAATGCAAGATCATCACCCTTGTCCAATGCCGCAGCCATGATTCAAAATTCTGCGGTTCTGCCTCCAATGCAAAATTCTAATAGATATCATCCAGGAATTCTAATGCAAAATTCTAAAAGAAATATTCCAGGTAATCCCTTTTTCTAGTTGTTAATGAATTAAGATATGGTTATTGTTGATTTTTTTTTTTTCATTTGAGTTCTTTCCATCTTTAACGTATGGATTTTTTTTTTCCTATTTTTGTTAGTTGTGTCTACTGGCATCGTTTTTCCTATGCAAAACACAATGTCAGTGACGCCTACATCCATGGACAATATAAGCTTGTCATCACCTATGATCAGAATGCTTGACAGAAAGAGGAAAGATACTCCAATAGTAGATGGGTGTAAAGTTGCAAAGAAACCACGTGGTAGACCACCTGGTAGTAAAAATCAAGTCAAAGGTATATAATTCTTTATCCTTCTTCTGTATACACAAAGTTTTCATATGCAATCAATTACCTTTTTACATACTTTATGCTCATTCATAGGTATAAACACATTGCTACCGTCTCCTAATAACAAAGTAGATTTTGGATCCCCTTCTGCAAAACCTCAGTCACTGGTAGGGAATTCTGCTCTCGGGGGATCACTGATTTCAGCTAATCCAGTTTCCAGAACACTTCCCATAATCCATTCAATTCAATCTGATACACACGTGTCCCTACCTGTATCTTCTGATGTAGCCCAGACCACTGAGATTTCTCCTACTGCAGCCTGTAATGGGGAAGTCATTACTCCTTGCTACAATGTGATTTCAGCCAATGGAGTTATAGTTCAACCTGAAAAGCAAATGGTTTACAAAAGAGACAATGACATTTCTCCCATTGAGCCACATAGTGATCAAACAAATAACGGGAATGCATACAAGACAAGTACAGAGACATTGGACAAGCCACTTGGAATTCCTCCTTCTGAGTCTGAGTCTGACAAGGACAGAGACATTTGGGCACAATTAGGATTGGACGACATTCACTAAAATGATAAGAGATGTAGAAACCATGAATGAAAATGCTTTTGACCAACCAGCTTAGGTGTATGTTTTAATTTGAAATCTTTTTTGTAATTTAGTGTTTCCATCTTACATTCTTTTGACAGAGTGGACCTGTAGTCACTCTAAATATGGGATTTGCAGTTTCTAGTAGGAACAAGTCAATGAAAAACACCATTTGAAATACTGTAGTGAAAGTTTATGTTAATAAATAAAGTTCCAGATTCTGGTCCAAGCCTTTAATTGTGTATTGTTGTTTTCTTTCAAGAATAGAACTAGAGTTTACTTTCTCAACTGTGACTTTGATTACTGTGATGGATTGAATCTTACTAAGTTTCATTGTTATACTGGTATTTAGGATGAAACATGCATTCACTTGCTTTCTATTCAGGTTACTATTACTCTTTTGTTCATTAGTTTGATCTAATGCTTCGAAATAATAATACTGCGTGAATCATGCAACGCATTTATGTTTAATTCGTATTATTGTAAGCTAAAATTTTTAAATAAATAAATAAAGAAAATAGTAGATGTAAATTAAATAAAAATTAAGTAATTAAAAAGTAAACTACTAAAAGTATGAACTCTGTAAAATATAAAAACAAAAACAAAAATAAAAATTAAACTTAATTTTGTTGATAAACATTGGCATCTTGAAGATATAAAAGGTTTACCATAATTTCTTTTAGAGTAGCAAGATGTATTAAGGAATAATGCTATCTATTTTACAATTACAAAACATTAGTTTTTCTAGTAACCACATTAACTCTTAAAAGCAGATTGCAAAAGTGCTTATTTTAGTGTAAAAAAATCATCTTCTATTAAGATCCAACATTTTTCTTACATTTTCCAAATATCCAAGTACAAATTTATTTTTCGATGGTTATTGGTTCCTACAGCACTAAAAGGTAATTTAATAAATAATAAAATGTATTTGTATTTACTTTATTATGTAATAGTTGATAAGAATTTTGGTGGATATTTAAAAGTTAATAATATTTGTAGACCTATAATATAAAAATGGTATATCTTAACCCGCCATTAAAGTCATATATTTGGCTTTTTTAAAAGCTTGTTTACAATTCAATATATAAGTTTATTTTAGTTTATAAACATAGCTTCTCTTCTATTTCTGTTTTATTTCGGTCCAGGTTGTAGGAAACTGCTTATGTTTGTACTGTCACACTAAAGCACCGCCATGTTCTTAAGTGGAGCAACTTGCATATTGTTGCATGAACAGAAAGAAGGTGCATAAAATTAAAGCAGAAGAAGGTCAACAATGAGGAAGAAAGAGAAGATCATTAAGAATACAAAGTGTTACAAGAATAGTGTACATTACAGCTATTACCTACAAAAATTTTAATTGACACCCTGCCTTCTGTCGCGGAAAAGTGAGGCATTGGATGACATGAATTGGAGCCAACTGAAACAACCAAACAACTTCAGCAATCTAAGTACTTTCTCCTGCTCCCATTTCATATGAAACAGTTTCAGACAGGACCCAGATAAATAATCAAACAATAACTACCAACTAACGCCTTAGGACTCTGCTAAGCTCTATTGAAGTTACACAAACAATTTATCACCACATGGAAGGCACGTAAACTTGTTCTTTGAGGTTCTGAGTAGCACTTTCAGTAGGAAAACCTCTAATAGCACCAATAGTCCATTGGGCTATAATTCCTGCTGCAACAGCAAAGCGTAGTTGTCTCTCCAAAACATCTTGATTTTCAAACATCTCTGGGCAAGTTGTTAGCTTTCTTAAAATAGCAGCTACAATAGCATCACCTGAGCCAGTTCTATCACATGTGAATGGAGTTATGAGCACATCTTCAGTTCCAACCACAGATCCATGAAAAGAAGGGGTATAGTAGTGAATTCTAATGGTTCCATCAGTTACAAACAGGAATTTAAGTCGATCATGCCACAAAGGCGCAACTTCTTCAGGAGTGTAATGGTAATACTCTTGTAAATTCTTGGTTTGTTCATAACTTTCAGCAAAGTACTGTGGCCTGTAATTTCTCTTCCTCTCATAATATTCTTCATCCAGAAGGAATTCTAGCTCACTTCTTGAAACTTCAATGATGTCTGCTTCATTCCATGCTTTTTTTATTATTTCTCTAGTCTCATCGCGAGATCTCCACAGGGATAATGGCAGATTTAAATCAAAGAATACAAGACCACCAAACTTTCTTGTCCACTTAATTGCTCTGAATAGTGTTGATTCCATAGTGGGGCATGTTAGAACTTCTGAATTGAAATGGAAAATCCTAGCCTGCAGTAGTCCACACAAACGAAGTCACAACAAACTCAGTGTACACTTCACACAACAAACAATGCAAAAGAGTCTCACTCTTGCTGCAACAGATCTATGAATTTATAACACCTAAAGTAACAAATTCAATTTCCCTATCCAGTACATTCTGTGACCATGGTAGTTGAATTGTGATATACAAATTATATATCGGAGAACTTATATTTTGAATCGTGAATCATAAGATTTATAAACATTTAAAAATGTAACATATAAGACATACATATGTATAGATATAATTAATACCAACCATATTCAAAAAGTGTAGTTGTATCCATGGCCAGATTAGGTTAATGTTATAATAGTTGGATTAGGGTTGTATGGCCGAACTCTTTCGTTAAATGAAAAATGAAAAACATATTTGTCCTAATAAATGTTTGGCCCAAAAATAATAAGAGACAAAGTTAGGGTTATCTTCTCTCATGTGCGCCGCTGCCTTTTAACTTTCCATGAGCATTGTTGCTGCCTCTTTGTTTTTGCATGGACACTACCACTACCTCACTGACTCTTCATTTACGCAAGGGGAGCAGCTACACTGCTAAAAGAACCATTCATGGCAATCGAAGTAAGGTAGAGTATGAACTGGTATGTATATCTTCCAGCTGAGTTCACGCAATAAAACAAAGCAGAATAGGGTTTTTCAACCCAGGTCATGCGACCCCACCATATTGAAGTGAGACCTGAATTCAGTTCCATCCATGATTCAGGCTGTGATTCTTGTTAGAATCGCTGTTCATCCTATTCCGAGTAGGATAGATTATACAACACAAATTCAAGAGCACAAACGAGTTTTTCTACGATTTGTATCATGGGGTTGTGAATCGTGTATTGTGCAATACTTACTATCACCTTATGACATCAAAATAAAGTGTTTGGTTTGCAAGCTAATAAAAGAAATGTAACAACAATGAAATTGGCAATTTATTCAATTGGTTTACGCATGTTATGTAATATTTTGTTGATTTGCACTCTTTGTCCATCAATAGTTTCTTTTAATCTTCCTCCATCTTAAATTGTCATCTTCTCACACTACTTGGTAAGCACACATTAAATTTCACCCATCCTTTTTGCACTGCATAAAAGATTACCTACTTTTGTCATCCGCTTTTTATGCAAAGTGCAGCTTGTTCAAAATAAACACTTGGTGCCTCCACACTCTGCTTAATGATAATTGTTTATAGCATTAAAAAGTCTATACATAATTGCTAAAAGCATTTTCAAGTCCAAAAAATATGCAGCTGCAATATTGAAAATTCCACAACCAACCCAATCAAGAAATATTTATACCAAAGCTCATATCCAACTAGTCCCAACTGTAAATCCTTATGACTAGAATTCTCAATCAATTTCTATAAGTTTGACAATTGCTTAAAGTTGACTAGTCAGAAAAACATAGGCACCAAACTCTCTAGCACCCTGTTTCCAATGCACTCTTTATCATCACTTAAAGTTTACTCAAATTCATGAAATGGCCTAGGTTCCATTTCCTATTAAATGAATCTCACCCAAGCACTATTTGGCCCTGTTTTAGCTTTCCAAATTGGCCCAATCCAATTCCAAGAGAGTCTAGGTGGAGAGAAGCGTTTCAAGGAAAAAAAATGGTATCTTGCGTTGTACCTTGCCTCTCTCTACTTAATGGAATAAAAATAACACTTTCATGTTTTGGATATATCATAATGGAATAAAACCGAGATTCCATTCAATTGTAAGAAAAAAATTGAAAGAGCACAGCAAGTTATAACCTCAGTTCCTACATTATCTCCACTTCAAAAATCAACTTTAAAGGATTATATTTTTTAACCAGTCAAACAATAGGGACATTTTTTTAACTTTTGCACCATCCCCTTTGCCCAAAATTAACGGGAATAAAAACTGGTGCAAACAATGAAATAGGATGGGTCAGGTCCATCGTACTCCATTCTTAATCTTACAAAACAAACAATATCAATTTTTTCATTCCTCTCCACTCCACCATCTACCACAAATCCAAACATAGTCTATGGTCTCTTTAATATGGAAAGAAAATAAGAGGAACAAAAAAAAGTTCTAACTTTGCAAGGAAGGAAAATTTAGAACTTTTACTTCTAGAGGTCATCTATTCTCTCTTTTACCATCCATTTTCTCACCAACTAATTTCCTTTCCCTCCAATTCAATAAAAACCTTGATTAGCTGGTTCTATTAAACTTCCAAACACATTCCTAAGGTTTCTCAACGGCAATAATTCAGACACGTCAGTGAGTAGTTAGTGACTACAACAAACTAGGCCAAAACAAAAAACACTTGAAGAATCAAAACAAATACCTCTTTCAGAACTGCAAGGTTGAGTTCAGATGCAAGAAGCGAGTCCTCAGCAGAGTCCTTGACCGTCTCCATCTTCATCCTACCCTCCTCAAACTTCACCTTCATATATGAGCACCCTGTCCTGCGCCCCTCATCAAACTTAACCCCTCTTGTCTGCACCCTCTCCTTGTTCATCGTCAGCACCAAATCGTCCCCGAACTCGTCCCTACCCACCTTCCCCAAAAACGCGGCACGCCCCCCAAGCCGCACGTGCGCCACCGCTACGTTCGATGGCGGCCCCCCCGGCGCCCGCGCGAACTCTGGTGGCTTCCACTGCAGCATCTTCCATTCCGAGTATTTGTCCGGATGCATCGGGTACATCTGCACCCGCACCCCAGGGATGAACTCCCTCTGTGCCGCGCCGAAGCAGCAGACCAGCGGCGGATCCTCGTAGGGGAAGTCGATGCCGTCGTCGTAGTCGAACAGCTCGTCGTCCTCTGAAGGTTGCTCCTTTTTGGTCTCTGCGTTTTGGTGTTCCGGCATGTCGTTTGCAGGTGGTGTTTCGGGTGGTGGGGGTTTCTTCTTTCGGCCGCGTCGTTTTGGGGTTGGGGACTCGACGGTGGAGCGTGTCGTTTTGAGTGGGCGCGTTGTTCTGAAGAAAAAGCGTTTGGGTGGGGTTGGAGAGTGAGGGAATGGAAGAGAAAGAAGAAGGTGGTGGTGGTGAAGTGACGCCATTTTGGGTTGATGGAAGTGATCGTTAGCAGGGTTATCGTTGATGTTGGTTTTTCGGCTTTGTGAAGGATGTTATCGGTTCACGCTAGCTAGTTCAAAAGAATAGGGTCGGAATGGGTTTTAGCTAAATGTTTGTTTTTAAGAAACAAAAATAATATTTTGGCATCCTTCAAAAAAAATCCTCCAACTTTACAATATCTTTTTTAATATTTATTATTATTATTATTATTTAATTTACAATTCATTTTAATATTATTAATGAAAATATATGTACCTCTGTTTATGATAATAAAAATTAATAAAATTATTATTATTATTATTATTATTATTATTATTATAATTATTATTATATAAATGTGCGAGAGATGTGTTTAAAAATATTGGTTCAGTTATTGATGCATAAGGTCAAATTTATGATAACACTTGGTATAAGAAAATTTGTCTCTTCATACAAGAAAGTAAGGATGTAAAAATTTCAAAACTGCGGGATATGATAAAATCCGTGTTAGTTTTGAAATGGTGAGTTTAGCCAAAAGGGGGTTGAATTGGCTTTATAAAATTTTTTCGAAAGTTTAAAATCTTTTTCAATTAAATCTAATAGACTGGAAAATTTGGATGTAAATGTAGCAAACTAGTACACTTTCAGTCGATTAAAATATCAAAACAACAGACCAAATTGTTCTTGATATTATGAAACAGTCGATTAAAAAGACAAATCAATCGGCTAAAATACTGGAGAATTATGCAGAATACAGAATTCGCGAATTTAACTCAAACAACAATCTTTACATACAAGACATGTTTCAATCAGTATTTATAACAAGTACAAAGTCTCAGATTACACAAGAACACATTAAATCACACCAAAGATCAAATTGCTTGGTTTTCTTGAGTTTTTAAAGAGTTTCAAAGAGAGAGAGATGAGGGAAAGAAGATTGCACAATTGTTTTTATACTGGTTCACTCAATCACACGGCTACATCCAGTTTTTCAGGACAACCTGAGCCTGGTTTCCACTATATTCAAAAGTTTTACAAATCAAACACCAAGATTACACTTTTGAACACAAAGCACACAAGATTTTTAACTCACACAAAAATCTAGAACTACAACCTACAAGAATCACACTTGCAGACCTGAAATCACATCAAGCAAACCATCCAGAGGCACAAGAACGTCCAAACCTGATGGTGGTTGTCCCTAGCACACCATACATGTGTTCTTCAAGCTACTCACAAGCCAAAATGCCTCCAAGATCAACCAAGATCTTCAAACACGAGTTGCAGTTGTGTATTGTAGAGAAAGAACGCTTCCTAAAGATGAATGACACGATTTCGTTCAGAAAAACTTAGATTCGCACCTCTGCTCGCGAAAACACAACTTATATAGTTTTGGTTTAAGTGAAAACAGTCGATTGAATTTTCCGTACAATCAGCTGATTTCACCTGACTTAAGTGAAATCAGTCGATTGAAAAATAATTCAACTGACTGAATGCATTCATACTAGAAACTATATACAACAAGCCTTTTAACTTGTTAAAACCCATTTTAACAAATTAAAAGAGACATACTAAGGCGCACAAGACATCTAACCTATGTCATATAGCCTATCAACAATGTATAACACTAACACATTACATTTAACATGTTATATACAGATTTAACACACTAAAAACATAATCTTCAAATGGATCTTCATCAAACACTTAAGATCTTCATGCACATGGCTTTATCAATTCTTTGCTTCAAGCTTGCTTGTGCCAACAATCTCCCCCTGAATTGATGAAGCTAACACCCTCGAGTTGAGTTGATGAGCTAAGATCCATAGAGAAACCTGAAAAAGCTTTTGCATACAAGATACCAATATTCCAAATATACAACCAAGCAAAAGCACACAAGCATACATACATATCACATATGCATATGCTCCCCCCTATCATTAATAATATGATTTAACTTCAAATTTTTGATTAAGTTTGCAGTATTATATGATTACAACAAATTTATTTCAAGTTTTCCAATTTTAACACAATTTTACTCAATTTTCACTCATTTTTCTCCCCCTTTGGATTCATCAAATGAAAGTAAATGCATAGGTCAATTTGGAAAGATGAAAATTTTCATTAAAGCATTAACATAGGGGTGTACCAGGGCACCTGGTACGCATACAAACACACCAGAACAGAAACATAAATTATAGATCATCATGAAGCTAAAAACTGATATAATCAGCCGACTAAAATGAGAAAATAGCCAATTAAAATACTGGAACAGACAGCAGACACACAAAATGCAACATGAAAATGCAATGCATGACCTATGAGCCATCCCCTTCACTCATTCCTAGGGTTGTCTCTATTGTAGACATTGGAGAGGAGGTCATGAGCATTATGAAGTTGGTCATCCAAGTCTTGCAACCTTGTTGTGCAGTACATGTGATGTGCATTTTGTGCCATGTTGAGGTCTTGAAGTTGATTGAGAACCATTCTCTCAAATTGGGAGTATGTAGGTCCAGTATTCTCAGGAGGGTTGTACAGCTCAATTGCCATTGGATGTGGTTCATCTTCCTCTTGGTTTCCTCCACTTGTTCCCGCTTCATGATCATTTGCTCCAACTTCAATGTTTGCACCTTGATCACCTTCAACTAGCCAAGTGTTGCCTACCTTGGTGAATCCCATCTTGTGCATATTCAGTGTTGAAACATGATTGAGAAGGCTAGTAAACTCCTCAAGCTCTCCTTCCACATCCACACACCAAAATGTTCAATGAACTTGGAGATGAGCACCACATATGGAAGCTTGAAATCCGTGAGCCTTTTTGCCTTCATCATATAATAACGAATTGTGTAGGTCCAGTCCATCATCATCCCATTTTGAATGCAGTACATCACCACTAGATCACCTTCATTCAAGGTAGCATGATTGCTCCCCCTAGGCATGATGATTTTGGTCACCACCATGGCTAACAACCTTTCCTCCACACGAAGCCTTCCCACATGGAAATTTCTAGCTTGCTCACCTTGATTTCTCACACATTGGTTGAAGTATTGCACCTTGTTGAACTCATCCACTGCACTAGTTTCACCTTTGCGGACTTGCACACCTCTTTGCCTTAGGCCAGCCACATCCTTCCATGTTTGCCTAGTGATTACCATTTCCACACCTTTGACACTTGATTTGAGAACACCATTGCTGAACTTGAGGTTGGCATAGAATACCTTCACCAAATCCGGATACACCTTACCCGAAAGCTTAAGGAAAGTCTTCAATTTTTTAGCTTTGAGATGTTGCTCAAGGTTGCCAAAGTTTTCTGCCCTTAGCCATGACATACAAATCACCTTAGGAAGAATGATTTGCTTCCTATTGATCTCAATCAAGAAGGTTTGAATTCTGTCCTCATGACTAACCATATCTCAAGTCTTCCTTGATTCATAGCATTTAGAGAGGATGGAGTAGGTGGAGTGGAGCTTTCATCATCTGAGGGGGCAACTCGTGATCTTCTAGGCATGGTGAAATGTAGGTTTGGCTCTTACTAGCAAATGAGAATGCCAATGCAAGTATTTATAGAATCAGCAAGTTGATTTTCAAAATCAGTCAATTAAATTGTGCAGAATATCTGGTTTCAATGCAGTACAGAAAATCAAAGCAATTAAATGTGAGGGAATCTGAATCAGAAATGCAGTGATGTGTTTCCCATGCGTTTTATGATCAATCCACTCATAAACAATTCACATCTAATGCATGCACATTGGAAATCATGTAATTAAAGCACTTTATGGTCAATGCAATATGAAAAGTTGATTTTAGCAGATGTAATAGTTGTTATATGCTGTTGCTACAGTCCAAAAATAGTCATGTGATGCATACTTTGATTGGGTCAATCAATTAAAATCAATTCAAGCAATTCCACATCAGCATAAGTGATTTTAACACATAAAAATACATAGTTAGTCGACTAAAACTGTACCAGTAAACTAATTTTTGGGGCAGTGACAGTTTTAAGTGAAATCTATGTGTTGAATTTGCAAATTTAGCTGACTAAAAATTTCAGATTTAACGAAATACACACCAGACCAATTTGAATCAAATATACATGCTGTTTTGTGAGATTTAGCAGATTGAAACAGTTTCAGAACACAAATTATGCAGATTTTGACATTTTAAATGAAATCTATGTGTTGAATTTGCAAATTTAGCTGACTGGAATTCTGGTAGTTTTCAAATTATGCAGATTGTTGTCATTTTAAGTGCAGCACACACATGATCTAATAAGATTAACAAGCTAAACAAATATCAGCATATATTCTTCATGTCAAGAACACCTAATTCAGTTCTAAGCTTATTAAATTTATCACGTGCAAGTGGTTTAATGAATAAATCCGCCAATTGGTTTTCAGTTTTCACAAACATGATTTTAATATCACCTTTTTGAATATGATCTCTTATGAAATGATGCCTGATTTCAATGTGTTTAGTTTTGGAATGTTGGATTGGATTCTTAGTTAGGTTGATTGCACTTGTATTATCACAATAAAGAGGTACCTTCTCTAGCTTTGCACCATAATCCATAAGTTGATGCTTCAACCATATGCTTTGAGCACATGCATGTCCAGCTGCTATGTACTCAGCCTCAGTTGTAGAGAGTGCTACACATGCTTGCTTCTTGCTATTCCATGAGATTAGGCTTGATCCAAGTAGATGGCATGTGCCACTTGTGCTTTTCCTATCCAATTTGCACCATGCATAGTCAGAATCTGAAAAACCACTAAGAACAATGTTAGATTCATTAGGATACCATAATCCAACATTAGTTGTCCCTATCAGATACTTGAGAATCCGTTTTGCAGCTTTTAAGTGCGATTTCATTGGATTAGATTGAAACCTAACACACAAGCAAACACCAAATTGTATATCCGGTCTACTAGCAGTTAGATATAGCAAGGAACCAATTAACCCTCTATATTCGGTTGAATCAACTTGGTTTCCAGCCTCATCTGCATCCATAAGGCAGTTTATAGCAATTGGAGTGGCAACCTCTTTGCAATCCTCCATTTTGAACTTTTTTAGTAGATCAAAACAATATTTTGACTGGCTTAAAAATGTCCCATGCTTGAGTTGCTTCACTTGCAGCCCTAGGAAGTAGGTTAGCTCACCCATCATAGACATCTCAAATTCTCCCTGCATAGCTACAACAAACTCTTCACACATGGAGTTATTATTTGATCCAAAGATTATATCATCTACATATACTTGAACAAGTATTACATCACTTGCATGCTTTCTAATGAAAAGTGTTTTATCAACAACACCTCTAGCATATCCTTTAGATAAAAGAAAGTTGCTTAACCTCTCATACCACTGTCGTGGTGCTTGTTTCAAACCATATAAAGCCTTTTTCAATTTGAAAACATGATTAGGATAGAGGTGATCTTCTAAGCCAGGGGGTTGTGATACATACACTTCCTCATTTAAGAAACCATTCAAGAATTCACTTTTCACATCCATTTGAGAAAGTTTGAAATTACACATGCATGCATATGCTAACAATAGTCTCACAGCTTCTAGCCTAGCCACAAGTGCATATGTTTCATCAAAATCAATGCCTTCCTCTTGATTATAACCTTTAGCAAGTAACCTAGCCTTATTCCTAACTATATTACCACTTTCATCCATTTTATTCCTGAACACCCATTTTGTACCAATCACATTCATTACATCAGTTTTAGGAACAAGAGACCACACATCATTCCTAGTGAATTGATTAAGTTTATCTTGCATAGCAATAACCCAATTACTATCACACAATGCATCATTCACATTCTTAGGTTCAATTTGAGAAACAAATGCAACATGTTGAAAGAATGCAAGCTTGCGTCTAGTGGATACTCCCTATTCTATGTCACCAATTATGTTGTCCTTTGATAATCCTTTAGGTTCAATCCACTCCTTGGGTAAATTGTTGTTTGCAGCTTTTTCAGTCGACTGAATTTCCTTTTCAGCTGACTGATTTCCTGCAATAGATTCCAATTCTGTAGCAGATTTCTTTTTCAGTGTTGTTTCTTCTTCATCTGCAATCAACAACACATTTTTGATGTTGAAGGAGGATCCATTTCCTATGACTCCATTTCCAAGGATTGTTCCTTTGTTGTTGTCTCCATAGGTTACAAATCCTTCTTCTTTCAATTCCAACTTTGCAAATTTGGTCTTATCTCCTGTCACATGCCTTGAGCAGCCACTATCTAGGTACCATAGATCCTTTTTTTCCTGTTTTATGACCTGCAAAACAAAATAGTATTACATGGTACCCTTTGAGAGTTTGGGTCCAACATGGTTATGCCTTTCTAGATCCTTTTGGGATCCATTTCATAAATCCCTTAGGTACATCATACTTTCTAACATGACAATTCTTAAGAATATGACCTTTCTTCATACAATAGTTGCAAGAAATGAAGGGCATAGCATTTGGCTCACTCTTGGAAAAGAAACTAGAGAACTTCTTGGCTTTCTTTTCATGGATAGGTGTATAACCAAGTCCAGCCTTTCGAAAAACACAATTTTGAGAGCCAAGAAAAACTTCCAAGTTTTCTTTTCCTCTTGTGAACTCTGCACATGTTTTCAAAAGATATTTCACTTGATTTTTCAAAGTAGTGCAATTTTCACAAGTTTTATAGCCAACTGTTTTTCAGAACAATCGACTGAATTACTGTAAATCATTTCCAAATGTTCAAAATCAGTTTTTAAGTCTACTGTTTCTGATTCTAGTTGGCTAACTCTGTTTTCTAGCCAACTATTTAATCCTTTTAGCCGATTGTTCATGACAACAATTTTGTTTGCCTCACTATGCAACTCTTCAAAGTCATGCAACAATTGGTATTAGTCATTCTTATCTTTGGATGACAAGGAACTTACTTGGCTTAATGAGGATGATTCATATCCGGCCATGAGGCATAGATTTGCTTCCTCACTTTCTTCTTGAGATGAAGTACTTGTTGAATCATCATTGTCCTCCCAAGCTTTGTAGGCACGTCTTTCCTTGCCCTTTTTCTCCTTTTTCCTATAATCAACCTTCTCCTTCTCTTTGTTAACATTAGGGCATTCAATCTTGATATGTCCTTACTTTCCACAATTATAACATGAGAATTTAGAAGAATTACTTGAATCATTTTGTTTAGAATTGTACCTCCTTTGATTACCTTTGTTGCCTTTCCTCTTGAGATACTTTCCAAACTTCTTGACTAGTAGATTCAAGTTCTCATTGTCACTAGATTCAGCAACCTCTTCCTCGGTTTCATCACTCTTCTTAGAACTAGCATTCTAGGCTATGGGTTTTACCTTTTTCTCACTTGTTTCAAGCTCACTTAGCCTTTGCATTTCAATCTCATGCTCTCTAAGCTTACCAAACAGTGCAACTATTGTGATGATAGATAAATGCTTAGATTCAGATATGGCAGTCACCTTTGGTTGCCAATTTCTATCAAGACACTTAAGCACTTTGATGTTTAGCTCCTCTTTGTCAAATTCTTTGCCTAGACCCATGAGATGGTTGACTATGTGAGTGAACCTCTTTTGCACTTCAACTATGGACTCTCCTTTTTGCATCTTGAAAAGCTCATACTCTTGAATCAAGGCATACTTCCTTGCTCTCTTCACTTCACTTATTCCTTCATGTGTAACTTCTAGGACATCCCACATTTCTTTTGCATTCTTACATTGGGATACCCTAAAAAAATCATCCATGCTCTAAGATGAAGTGATGATGTTTGCATTGCAATCATATTGAGCTCTCCTCCTTTCTTCATCAGTCCATTCACTCCAAGGCTTGTCCACCTGCTTATTTTCAACAACACTTAGGAGTATATGGTCTATTAACTATTGCATCCCAAATTCCTTTGTCTAAAAATTCAATGAAAATTTGCATCCTTATTTTCCAAAACTGATAATTTAGGCCACAAAACATAGGTGGTCTATGAATAGAGGCACCTTCAGCAAAAAGGAGTTTACTTTCAGCCATTTCAAAAGATTTTTTATCAAACTTTAATACCTTTCAAGAACCTTGCTCTAGATACCAATTGTTAGTTTTGAAATGGTGAGTTTAGCTAAAATGGGGGGGTTGAATTGGCTTTATAAAACTTTTTCGAAAGCTTAAAACCTTTTTCAATTGAATCTAATAGACTGGAAAGTTTGGATGTAAATGTAGCAGACCAGTACACTTTCAGTCGACTAAAATAGAAAATAGCAGACTAAATTGTTCTTAATGCTATGAAACAATCGATTAAAAAGACAAATCAGTCGGCTAAAATACTAGTGAATTATGTAGAATACAGAATTCGCGAATTCAACTCAAACAATAATCTTTTACATACAAGACATGTTTCAATCAGTATTTATAACAAGTACAAAGCCTCAGATTACACAAGAACACATTAAATCACACCAAAGATCAAATTGCTTGGTTTTCTTGAGTTTTTAAAGAGTTTCAAAGAGAGAGAGATGAGGGAAAGAAGATTGCACAATTGTTTTTATACTGGTTCACTCAATCACAAAGCTACATCTAGTTTTCCAGGACAACCTGAGCCTGGTTTCCACTATATTTTTTTATCAATTAATTTAAAAAATTATTTCTTTGTTAATTGTCATTCAACACTATTTAAATGTGTTATTTGGATTTTGTTTGAGATTTATGAATGTTATGTATTGTATGTTATTTTAATTTATGATTAAATATGTTGTTAAATATTTATTTTTATTCTTTTGTAAATATCTGCGGGATCCGTGGATATCCGTGAATATTAAAATATGATGCAGGTACCTGCATAATGGATACTCGATGGATATGGATATGGGTACGAGACAAATATTTATCCAGTGGGTAGAGTACGGGAGAGCTACTACCCGTACCCTACCAAGGGTCGGCTCAAGGGTAAAGCGGGTAAAGCACTCGCTTTGGACTCAAGGATAACACGGCCTCAAAAAAAAACTTTACTACTAATATTTCTTTATATTAAATTATATTTAAGAAGAAAAGCCTCAAATTATTTTAGTACTAATTAATATACCTTTATTAAACTAATTATAGAATTATGTTTAAGATAAAAAAGGCTTCCAAAATATATTTTATTACTAATATAACTCTTTTAAATTATGTTTAAGAAAAAAGGCCTTAAATATTTTTTAGTACTAATTAATATACCTCTATTAAACTAATTATAGAATTATGTTTAAGATAAAAAAGGCTTCGAACAAATATTTTATTACTAATATAGCTATATTAAATTAATTATAAGTTTATGTTTGGGAATAAATTTTAATTAAATTATTATTAGTGTAGGTTAATTTTTATTAGTAGTAAAAATAATAATTAATGAGTTAAAACATATTTTTAGTATATTATAATTTTGTTTACAAGAAAGAGAATGATTAGCTATCTTTATTCTTTTATAATCAATTTGGATTCTATTGTAACACCCCATTTAAATAAATACCTTAATTAAATGACATGTCACACAGATAATATAGAGACAAGTCCCAGAGTATAAACACTACTCCTTACAATATCCAAGGGTACAAAAGAGAAGACAAGGCACACCACAATGCCAATACAGAGTATAGTAAAAAGATCAACAATAGTACAAAGTAAAAACCCTGAGATAAGATAATACATGGGTCGTAACCCTAAAAGAAAAACCCAAGCAAAAGGAATCCAGCCCAAGCTGGCTATGCAGCGGAGTCACCATTTCACTGTTGGCCACGAGGATTTATCGCATCTGTTCACATCAATAAATTGATGATCATCGCAAAAAGAGAAAACCACACAAATAGAGCATACACAAACAAAAGGGTAAGCTAGAGCAGAAAATTATTCATCATATAGTTACATACAATTTTATAGTTCAAGATGCATGTGTCAACCAATCATGTTATGACTTGCACACAATACACTAAGACTCAGACACGACTCATCTGGATACATATAATTAGTCGGATTCAGCGGATGCTTGCACTTATGGTGGTTTTTACTGCTCTACCGAACTGCTCTACCGAGCTAATTGTTATAGTGTCTCATCCCCCACACACAAGGTTAGCCTTTAATGGGTTCCAGGCCTCCTACTACTCTCACCACTCGAGTCAGTATGCTTTATGTGAGGCTAACTGACTCTTTAGATGAAATCCTTACCTTGAATCCTTACTAAATTATATAAATGGGGCACCACCATGAACTCCCACTAACAGGGGTCATGAAATTACGTCCCGACCAACTGAGGCACCACCATCAGATCTCACCTAGAGATTCATGAAATTACGCCCTAACCAAATGAGGCATCACCACGAAACTATCATGGAATTACACCCTAAACATACCAACATCATGTTTTGTCCATTAATAGAGAATCATATCTCATACCAACACCATGCCACTTTCATTACCAACCATCTCATTTGTCTTACATGCCAAGATCATACCAACACATCAATCCAATTCATATTCTCAGATATTTCATGCATATTCACATGCCTCATACCTTAAATAGAGCCAAACAACCAATCAAAAGATCAATAACAACCATGTGAGGAGAATAGTGTGGCCTGTAACAGATCTCGCTCAAGCCAAAAGCCCTCGCTCAGGCGAGAGAAGTGCTCTCGCTCAAGCTACAGATTCTCGCTTAGGCGAGATCGCGACAAAGGCCCTAGGAGGTTTTGCGAACGCTCGCTTAGGCAAGACCATCTCGCTTGAGCGAGATGGTCTTTCACTCAAAACTCAATTCACTCGCCTGAGCGAGTACTCGAGCAAAAATCCTGGGCGAGGTTCTGCTTCTCTCGCCTAGGCAAGAAGAGCTCGCTTGGGCGAAAATAGCAGTTCGCCTCTCATGTTTCATGTAACAGTGGCAGCACACCAACTTCAAACATTATTCAGTTCATATTCATCCGCACTCAAGCATTATCCAGTCATATTAATTACAAAACGAAGGTAAAATAGCCAACATACAACCAAGTGATGAGCGCGTATTTTTGCCCTCATTCAGTGTTTAATTTTGGGTATTTAATTGAATTTGCGTGTTTAAAGATTGATTTAATTGGGATTTCCTATAATTGGGTTTATTGAGCTTGAGATACAAAAACATGTTAAAAATAGTATTTTAGTTGCATAAATGTTCGTTGGATATTTTGAGGTGTGTTAGTGCAGCTGCAGCTAAGTTGAGCTCATGGAGGTGTGGAAATAAATTTATTAAAGCTTCATGACACCTTAAAGATAAATCCAAGAATAAGAAATTATCAAAAGCACAAAAATCCAAGCCAAGCATTGCATGAAGACGACAAGAAAAGCTTGAAAAAGTGAAGAAGTTTAGCTAAACCAAGAGAGGAACAAAAAAAAAATTGGACCTTACAGTTTTCTTTATCTTTATGATAGAAAATAATTTGGGAACAATATATCTTTAGATATTTTATTTGATATTTTTAAATAATTATATTATTTAATTATATCATAAAATATTAAAAGATAATAACTACCAAATCTTTTTAAATATGACAATATCTTCTTGAATCTTTTTAGTTCCACAACAAACAAATATATCTTGAAGATATTGGATTATTTAGAAGATAATTTAAGGAGATTGCAAAGGGTTGATTTGGAAAATTAATACAAATACTAATTGGTGATAATTTATCATATATCTTTAATTAATTAATTAATTTAATTATATTAGATATTGATATTATCAACCAATTATATTTATCAAATAGTCTATATCTCTCTAAATATTTTTAAATATTTATCTTTATCTTTATTTTAAAAGATATTTGAGAGATTTTAGCAACAGAAAAGCCTAGTCCAATTCCTATATAAAGAGACCAAGGGAGAAGCAGAAAGGACAAGCTCAGGACTTCGGAGTTTTGGAACCCTTAGGGGTGCCTAATTTCTTTTCCTTTCTCTCTCTTTTCTTCTCTCTATTCTTCTTTTGTATTCCATGGATTGCTAAACTTCTTGGGTTGATTCCATTGTAATTTCATTATGGATTTTAAGGTTAGAATTAATTAATTTCTTTGTTCTTTTTATTATTGTTGAGGTTTTAATTCATCTATGTCTTTTATCTTTGAATCTCGTAAAAAGTAATGATTTTAAATCTATATGCATGTTGATCATATGAGTTCAAGGGTTT
>Ga0214544_1004612_pt1 | contig 27519 bp, 27 predicted proteins | sample CNSS3metaG_FD_160074 | JGI IMG/M metagenome (GOLD analysis project Ga0214544, IMG submission 160074) | Root nodule microbial communities from cowpea collected in UCLA plant growth center, Los Angeles, California, USA - CNSS3 | ecosystem: Host-associated > Plants > Roots > Nodule | place: USA...
AATCCAGTCAAGCGGCCATCGGTCGCACGGTCGAACAACCAGTCAATCGGGTTAATTAACGTTAAACGAGTCAGTAATCTTGATTAAAGGATCATTGGGCCGTAATTAAGGAACCCTAATCACAGGCTCACACCGAAAACTATAAATAGGGCCCAAAGGTAGGTTGGTGGGGATCTTAAATTCGCATTTATTACAGCAGTTACACTGATATTCCGATCGGTCCTTTACTGACTTAAGCATCGGAGCCCTTTAGACAGGTACCCCGATCGTCGTCCCAGCTGATCGAGCTAAGGAGTGAATTTTCTTGGAGAAGTTACAGTAGCAGAGAAGAGTGGAGTAAGAGTGAAGAAGTTCTTTAGTAGGCTCTTGGTCCCTACACCCGAAATATTTTGGCGCCCACTGTTGGGCCGAACAGTCTTCTTTAAGACAGTATACCCTTATGGTGACCACAAGAAATCGAAATAGCAACATGGACGGAGGAAGAATGGCAGATGATCAGGAAGACACTAGGGAGATGATAAGGGCGATGCAGCAGTGGATGAGATACAGAGAAACTATGAAGTGCAGATGCAGATCTTGCGGGAGGAGAACGCCACCCTCCGATGGAAGGAAGAGGGAATCCCGTCGACGCCTACCGTACCAGACCCGCTTAGACTAAGTCGGGTGCAGCAGCATCGAGATGTCGAATGGGTGGAGAGTCGGCCCCCACCAACGGGACAGGAGCAATCACAGCCTACTCGGGTTGAGAAGACGTAGGCGTCGAGGGGAAATCTGTCACACACGATGGCCGAGAGTTCGGGAGCAAACGAGGGAGGCCGCCCTTCACGCTAACTGATCCCTGTGTCGGGGCTCTCCCCCTTCACCTCGTACATTCTGGAGACGTCGCTGCCGGAGAAGTGGAAAATGCCGATATTTGACAAGTACGACGGCACGACGAATCCCAACAATCACATGCGGGTATTCATGCACCAGATGATGTTCCACGCAGTCAGTGATCCTATCTGGTGCCGTGTTTTCTCGACTTCTCTCACTGGGGAGGCGTTGGAGTGGTTTTTCGAACTGCCAGCCGGTAGTAATGATTCTTTTGCCACTCTGAAGGCAAGGTTTATCACGCAGTTCGCCCCCTGAAGCCAGCCATCCTGACGGTTGACAACCTGGTGAACATCTGGCAGGAAGATGGGGAATCGTTGAGGAGTTATCTTGATCGGTACAACCGGATGTCGGTCAAGATGAAGGATCTCAGCGACGAGATCGCCCGACATCATTTCTCGTATGGGCTCCAGCCGGGTGTTTTTGCGGACAAGATAAGCCGCAAAAAGCCGAAGACAATGGAGGAAATGAGGGAACGAGCGCCCAAGTTCATACAGATGGAAGATATGCAGGAATTTCGGGTGAAGAAGAGGGAGAAGGAGGATGCCGCAGTCCCGAAGACCGCCCCTCGGCCGAACAAACCCTCGACCCGACCCAGCGAGAGAAAAGCACCTAGGTTCACGACGTATACTCCTTTGGCCGTCCCTCGGGCTAGGATCCTGCAAGAAGCCTTTAGTGCCGACTCACTTCCTGCGGCCAGGAAGAAGCCCCCACCCCCCAATGCCGATGGGAGCAAGCACTGCCAGTACCATCGGGCGATTGGCCACACCACCGAAGAGTGTCACACGCTTCGTGACAAGATCGAGGAGTTCATCCGATAGGGGCATTTGAAGAAGTATGTTCGACAGGATCGCCCTCCGCGAAGCCCGGTGCGGAACAGAAGTCCCGCACGAAGAGCCGCCCCAGCCCGGTGGGAGAAGCCCCCCCAGTCCCGTCACGGACTCATCGAAGCCCAAGGAGGAGCCGCAGTCGGAGTCGGGATAAACCCTTGAGGGGTTATATCAATACTATCTCCGGAGGCTTCGCCGGAGGAGGATCAAGCTCAGCTGCTCGGAAGAGGCATGTTCGGGCACTAAAATCGGTTCATCTGGTGGAGAAGAAGGTCCGGTCGATGCCCCCCATCACGTTTACGGACGAGGACTTCAAGGCGCCCGACCCTGATCATGATGACCCGATGGTCATCTCAATCGAGGTGGCCGAGTACGGGATCGGGAAGGTGCTAGTAGACCAAGGAAGCTCCGTCAACATCTTGTACTGGAAGACTTTCCGGAAGATGAACCTCTCCGAGGACCTGATCGTCCCTTATAACGAGCAGATCATTGGATTCTCGGGTGAGCGAGTCGACACGAGGGGCTACCTGGATCTTCGTACCAGGATCGGCTCGCGGAAGGACGACCGAGAGATCAACAAATCGCCAGACAATGCTACGCCGCAGGGTTGAAGATCACTCCTTATAGCCGTCCACGAAAGCAGTACCGTTCAGAGGTAGCCATGACAGACTTAGATCCCCGAACGAACACGAAGGATCGGATTCAGCCAGAAGGAGAAACGAAGGAGATCCCGATCGGGAAACACCCGGAACAAGTCACCAAGATTGGGGGAGCCCTGAAACCAGAAGAAGAAGAACTCCTAGGGGCGGTGATCTTAGAAAACAAAGATCTGTTCGCATGGTCGACCGCCGACATGCTAGGCGTCCATCCAAACGTCATGTCTCATAAGTTGGCCATCTTTCGGGAAGCCCGCCCGATTGCTCAGAAGAAAAGGAAAATGAGAGAGGAGCGTAGGAGAGCGGTCGAGGAGGAGGTGAGGAAGCTGGAGGGAGCTGGCTTCATCAGAGAAATCAAGTATACTACGTGGCTGACTAACGTAGTCATGGTGAAGAAGACGAGCGAAAAGTGGAGGATGTGTACAGACTTCACCGATCTCAACAAGGCCTGCCTGAAGGACGCATACCCCCTACCCAGCATCGATCGGCTGGTGGATGGAGCTTTGGGGCACAACTTCCTGAGCTTTTTGGATGCATACTCAGGGTACAATCAAATCCTTATGTATGGTCTAGATAGATCCAAAACAGCGTTCATCACATATCGGGCAAATTTCTGCTACGAGGTCATGCCGTTCGGCCTGAAGAACGCAGGGGCCACCTATCAGAGGCTGATGGACCGGGTCTTCAGGGGGCAAATCTGTCGGTCCATGGAGGTGTACGTCGATGACATGGTCGTGAAGTCGCAAACGGCCGTGGACCATGCGCGCGACCTCAAGGAGGTCTTTCACCAAGTGCGCAAGTACAAGATGCGTCTGAATCCGGAGAAGTGTGTTTTCGGGGTGCCGACCGGAAAATTTCTGGGATTCATGCTGATCGCCCAGGGCATCGAGGCCAACCCTGACAAGTGCGCCGCCATCACCGAAATGAGGAGTCCCAGGAATCTGAAGGAAATCCAGCGATTGGTCGGACGATTGACCTCTCTCGCGTGGTTCTTGCCCAAACTCACGGAGAAGGTCCAACCGATTTTGAAGATCATGAAGAAGCAGATCGCGGATAAGTGGGATGATCGGTGCGAAGCAGCGTTTCAGCAGATAAAGGAGATGATCAGCCGTCCCCCCATCATGAGTCGATCGATAGAGGGTTTGCCTCTGCAATTGTACTTGTCGGTATCGGACGACACGATCAGCACAGCCTTGATACAAGAGAGTCCAGAGCAACGACCTGTATATTTCATCAGTCGAGTGTTGCAGAGCGCAGAAACGAGGTATCAGTTAATTGAGAAGATAGCATTGGCGCTATTAATAGCCGCGCGCCGATTGCGCCAATACTTCCAAAGTCACCAGGTGATCGTCCGAATCGATCACCCCATAGCCAAGATACTCCGGAAACCCAACTTGGCCGGACGGATGATTGCCTGGTCTGTCGAGTTATCTGAGTTTGGATTGAAGTACGAACCTAGAGGATCTGTCAAAGGACAGCATTTAGCAGACTTTGCGGCCAAACTCCACAGACTGATCCCCCCGTCGGAGCAAACGTGGGTTCTCTTCGTCGACGGATCATCGGACAAACGCAATGCTGGAGCAAGAATCGTCATTGAAGGACTGAGCGGTTTCACGGTTGAGCACTCCTTACAATTCAAGTTTAAAGCCTCGAACAACCAAGCAGAATACGAAGCGCTGATTGCCGGGCTAAGGCTGGCAAAAGACCTAGGAGCGACAAGATTAAACTGCAACACCGATTCGAAGCTGGTTGTCGAGCAGGTACAAGGGGAATACCAGGTTAAGGACGACCTGCTGCTTTAGTATTATCACAAAGTGGTCGAAGCCATGAAGGAGTTCGAAGAAATTACCATCCACGACATTCCCCGAGCGGAAAATACCAGAGCCGATAGGCTATCTAAGCTGGCGGAAGGAAAAAAGAAGGGTCAGCTGAAAACAATTATCAGGCAAACCCTGATGAGACCCTCAGCAGGAGAATGCGCGGCGGCCGATCGGTCGGCAGATTGGATGTGGGAGGTCCGAGAACTCCTAAGAAGGTGCGATGCGGGAGAAGAAGTGAAATCGATGGAGAGGCGACGAGCACTCCGGTTTGTGGTCATCGGAGAAGACCTCTATAAGAGGGCCTTTGCACTACCGCTCCTCAAGTGCCTATCGGGAGAAGAAGCCGAGTATGTTATGAATGAAGTCCACAATGGCATTTGTGGTATGCACACAGGTCGAAGGACGATGAAAGCAAGGATACTCCGGGTGGGTTATTATTGGCCGACCATGGAGCAAGACTGCGAAGTCATGATACGCAAGTGTGAAGGTTGCCAAGCCCATGGAAACGACGTCAAGAGGGCTCCGACCGAGCTACATAGCCTGACAGCCCCTTGGCCGTTCGTATAGTGGGGTATGGACATTGTCGGGTCTTTCCTTGTCGGCCGAGCGCAGAAGAAGTTCATACTCGTCGTAGTGGACTATTTCACCAAATGGGTCGAAGCAGAGGCCCTAGCCAACATCACCGCTCGGCAGGTCCATTCCTTCGTCTGGCGAAACATCATCTGCCGCTTCGGCCTTCCCCACACAATCATCACCGACAACGGCCGTCAGTTTATCGATAAGAAGCTGAAGGACTTTTATAAGCAAGTGGGGATACGCCACGTGACCAGCTCGGTCGAGCATCCCCAGACCAATGGCCAGGCTGAGGCCATGAACAAGGTCATAGTGGCGGAGTTGAAGAAAAGGTTGGAAGAAGCTAAAGGAGCATGGGTGGACGAGCTTCCGTAGGTCCTTAGGGCCTATCGGTGCACCCCGCACGGGACGACGGGAGAGTCACCTTTCAACCTGACCTACGGGACAGATGCTATGCTGCCAGTTGAAGTAGGGGAGCCGACTTTTCGACGGGACATGCAAAATCTCGAGGTAAATTGTGGACGCCTGCGTGAGGAGTTGGACTGGACGACCGAGCGCAGAGAGAGAGCGGCTGTGCGAGCTGAAGCGTACAAGAGGATGGTGACAAGGAGGTATAACGCGAAAGTTAAACCAAGAAGCTTCATCTGAGGAGACTTGGTGTGGAGGAAGACTAACGAAACGCGCAAAAAGTCAGCACAAGGAAAGCTAGCGCCAAATTGGGAGGGTCCGTTCCGCGTGACCAAAAGCCTGCAGAACGGAGCCTATCGGCTAGAATACTTGAGTGGCAGAGAAATACCGAACACATGGAACGCGTCGCACCTAAAAATGTACTATAGTTGACATTGTGAATAAAATGAGCGCTTCATGTGACTTCGTCTACAAGACTGACCGACGGGGCTCCCTACGGGACCCGAACAAAGCCTGACCGGTCAAGGCGCGGACTTTTAAGAGGGAGTCTCGCTCGGTCAGCACCGATCCAAGCGATCTAATTAACCCCACGGGTACATAAGTGACACGAGTTGTCCAAACCGATCGAGGTACTACACCTACGATCTAAACAATTAAAATTGAACACGCAAACAAAGGTCAACCGCTCGGGTCAAATAATCAAGAGAACATTGCAAGAAACAAGTTGAACAAAGGTCCGACTGGTCCGATATCAGGCGCAGCTAATTGACGAAAATAACTTACAAGTTAAACAATAAATAGCCGATCGCCAGCGAGGAACGATAAAAGAAAGATGGCCGACCGCCAGCGAGGAACGATAAAAGAAAAATGGCCGACCGCCAGTGAGGAACGATAAAAGAAACATGGCCGATCGCCAGCGCGAAATGATAAACAAAAGAAAACAGTTGATCGAAAGAAAAGCGAACAAACAACATAAGTAGAAGGCGCCTAATATTTACACATAATTGTTTGTCAAAAAATGGCCTAATAACCGATCGAACGTGATCGATCACGCGGGCGATCGGACGCGATCGGTTATGTCAAAATATACAATCAAGATTAAAATTTAACTATCCGCGGGAGTATCATTCACCTCGTCTAGTCGCTCGAAGACTCTCTCGAGCTTCCCATCTACCACCCCCAAGTGCACATCGAATCGGTCGGGGGAAAGTTGTAGTAGAAGGCGGCCTGATCAACGGCACTCTGAAAACCCGCTTCATATTGAGCAAAACCTTGCTCATCGGCGACTCGCAGCTTCGCTTGGTACTCCTTGGCCTTCTTTTGCCAATTGGTGGCCGATCTGGCAGCGGACAGATGCTCCAACGTCAAGTCGTCAAAGCGCCGTTGAAGCTTGCGAAGTTCCTCAGCCGCCTCCTTGGCCTTAGTCTGCTCCTCCCTCGCCCGATCTTCGGCGGCCTTGCGTAGACCAGCGCACTTGGCATGCTCAACCTTGATGTCGTTCAGCCGGTCGAACTGAACCTTCAAGTCCGACGCCGAGGCCTTCACCTCCCGGAGCTCCACCTTCGCTGCTGCGAGCTCCTTCTCCAGGCTCTCCATCCTGCTCCGGTCGGGACGGGGAAACTTGGTGTAAATCGCAGCAAGCCTAAGGGTCAGTTCCCCAGCCATTCGGAGAGCCTCCTCTTCAAACACGTCCTTCAACATGTCCTTGACGCGAGGCCCCAAGTGAAAGGAGACCTCCTCGTCGAGCCAAACTTCATTGTCGAGGAGGGCAGTAGCCAGTGACCCAGAAGCCTCGGCCTTCTTGCTCTTCTTGGACGACCGGCCGGTGGGAGAGTAATCCCGTTTAGACTTTTTACCTTTGTCCACCGCAGCGCCAGCAGCGGCGGAACCGGGGGCCTTCACGACGAAGCGTGGCCTGGTGGCGACGCCTGAGGCGCCGGTCGGTGCAGTGGTAGCAGGAGTAGGAGTTGTCGAAGGGCAACGAGGACGCTTTGGAGGGGGGCGACCTCCTCAGCGGCATCCTCTTCTCTTCGACGAGTCTTAGCGCGAGCCAAAAACTCTGCATTGGAGACGATTGTCCGAGCCATAATATCTGCGAAACAAGAGAAAACAGGTAAATCAACTGCAACCATTGAGACGACCGAGAAGATCAGAACAACTAACCATAAACCGCCCTCGGCAAATCCGGGGAGTGGAGGCATTGGATCAGCGGCCGCGGGGGGATCTTGTCGGGCAGGGTCTTGAGGACGGCCAGGTCGGCCCGCTCGGTAGGAGTCAAGCGGTCTTCGGCCCAAGGATCGGTAGGAGGGGGAAAAGCCGTCCAGTATAAGGGAAACTTCGGCCGACCCTCCTCATCAAAAATATACTTCCTTCCTCGACCGGGAATCGCGACCTTAAAAAAGCCGGTCTTGAAACCTTTGTAGGAAGCGAGGTAAAAAGTAAACAAGCTCCTGTTCGTCCCAAGAAAAGAGACTCAGCCTTTCGAAGCAGTCAGTCGGGTCTTGTAGAAGTGCAGAAACAAGGGCATGGTCACTGTCAGACCAGCCGCTCGGCATAGAACGTCGAATGCCTACATCGACGCCCAAGCGTTCGGGTGTATCTGGGTCGGCGCACATTGGATCTGACGGAGGACCGCCATCTGCTAGTCGGCAAACGGCACAGTCAGACCCAAGTCATGGAAGAGACAGGCGTAGACGTAGAAGAACTCTAGCTTCGTCGCTCCCTTTCCGTGGCAGACTTTCTCGTTGCTGGCACACACCTTGACCCGAAGGAATCCATCCTCCACCTCGTCGCCAAAAACTTTGGTCCGCTCGACCGGATCCCCAAGGTCGTTGCCCCACCGGAACCTCGTCGCATGCGTACGCGGCTCATAAGGGGCCCAATCATATCCCTGTATCTCTGGAAGATTAGCTTGTTCCCCCTCATCGCGAACGTCAATGCTTATGACGTCCCCACTCTCATCCGAAGCAACGACCTGATCCGCCGCCTCGGCGATCGGTTGCTCGGCTTCCGGGCTGCCGCTGAGAAGGATGGGAGAATCCGTTGAGCTCGATACTCCCCCGAGCGAAGTCCCCGAATCAGAAGAGCTGAACAAGGCGGAGATCGACCCGCCGCCCCCGGACACCCCGACCGTCCCGCCCGACAAACCATCTGTACTCGATGCACTGGAGGACATTTTTTACCTGCAAGTAGAAGAAATCGATCGGAAACTCGGCTAGAAAGAGAGAGGAAAACGTGAAAAAAACGACAGCCATACAGACCTATTTATAGGAGGACCCAGTGACACGTGGCAGCCTCAGAACCATACGATCACGCGCAGATCAACGGCCCATACTTCGCGACGCTTCAAATCATAACTGTCAGGCACGATCTACGATGCAAGATAACCGTTGAGAGACGCCGACGGTCAATCGGCACTACGGTCTTGGTAAACCTCCTCGCTTCACTTCCATCGCTCGAGGCTGGGGGGGCTTGTGTACTTTATGTCCCATCGGTCAATCGGCCAAAGCCAATCCTCAGGCCCATCGGCCAAGGTTGGAAAAACTCGTACATAAAAGACTATCGGTCAAACGGCCTGGTAAATAAATTGCGTAGGACCATTGGTCAATCAGTTCTACAAACAAACCACATAGCATCGTTAAAAGACTATCGGTCGAACGGCCTGGTGAACAAACTGTAGGACCATCAGTCAAACGGTTATACAAATAAGTCAAAAGCCAACCACGTTCAAGCCCATCGGTCCATCGGTAACACCTAAACGAGTGACTCTGATCCCCAATGGCACATCGGTCGATCGGACAAGCACGAGCAGCACCTAAACATAACAAAGGACAATCAGTAAATCAACCATCGGTTGATCAATCTCTTTAGACTCGCGTAGTCCTTTACATGAGTTCGTCGGTCGATCAGCCAAACACGAATCGTTCACGTTAAAAACAGGGCACAACTAATCCAGTCAAGCGGCCATCGGTCGCACGGTCGAACAACCAGTCAATCGGGTTAATTAACGTTAAACGAGTCAGTAATCTTGATTAAAGGATCATTGGGCCGTAATTAAGGAACCCTAATCACAGGCCCACACCGAAAACTATAAATAGGGCCCAAAGGTAGGTTGGTATCTTAAATTCGCATTTATTACAGCAGTTACACTGATATTCCGATCGGTCCTTTACTGACTTAAGCATCGGAGCCCTTTAGACAGGTATCCCGATCGTCGTTCCAGCCGATCGAGCTAAGGAGTGGATTTTCTTGGAGAAGTTACACTAGCATAGAAGAGTGGAGTAAGAGTGAAGAGGTTCTTTAGTAGGCTCTTGGTCCCTACACCCGAAACAATATATATATTTATTTGGACTTGTTAAATTTTTTCTTCATGGGTGTAGCCTCGTTAGAAAAACTTCGTATCTACACAACGAACTTTCCACCACAATACAACCCTGAACCAATGCAGTTGCTTTTGCTACGAAATGACCTTGCGATATTTTATTCCGACTTGTTCAAAGTAAACACAATCTCAAAAACATAATCGTTAACTCAGTGTTTTATATAAAGGACATACAAAACCTCTGAAACCAACGACACTACAAAATAAATCTTAGTTCACATTTGTATGATCACATCTTAGTTTGTAATTTTGCTTCCTTAATTTTTCCTTTTGGACATGAGACCTCTCACGCTTGTTCCAGCATGGGTTTTTGTTCTGTTAGCTTTGTTCTGTTCTGTGGTTTCTGCTGGTATTGTGGAATACACATTCAATGAAATTTCTTTGGTCAATTGATATTTCCCCCTACATTCTGTGCAATCATTTTCCATTCTTATTTTCCTCTTTAATAAACTTCTTTGCGGAAGTTGATTTATCCAACCAAACATGCTTGCCCTAAACACAATAAATGTCTTTCACCAGTTTTTAACTTACGAGGATCTCATTGCATGCATGTAAATAGGTGACTAAAACTCATATATATAGATATAATTTTTGTTTGTTACTATATTCTTTGGTAATGGTTCTGAATGTTGTAGGTGGAGAACATGAGTATCCCTCGGTTTTGTAACGACCAAGTTATAACTGCTGTGAATGGGCAATTTCCTGGACCTACTATAAGAGTGCGAGAGGGTGACACTCATGTGGTTCATGTGTTGAACAAGACACCTTACGACATTACCTGCATTGGTAATTGCTCCATCTTAATCACCATAACCAAGTCTTGAAAAATTAAAGAAAAACAGTGATAGGTTAATGAGTTTAATGACAACTTTCGAATTTGCAGAAGAAAAGGAAAACGATGTTAATATATATATATTGTACTTAAAGACGGCAAAATATATTATTGTATTTGGAACTTATTTGGCAACGAACTCTTAAAAAAACGTTTACTTTTACTTGTCCTCTCTGTTTTCATTTTCTACTTTCACTTCTTAGAAAAACTGTGACTTTTTTTAATAATGTCAGTGTTTACTTGTAGAAAAAATATATTATCAAATTGAAATAAAATAAATAAACAAAATTATGATTCATACCAAATAAATATTATCAAAAGTTAAATTTTTTTATAAACAAGAAAACATAAAAATAAATTATTATTTAAGTTACCGAAAACCTGTAGCAATTTATCAATTCTAAACACAGACAAGAGATCTAGCTTAAGGATTCGAGTTCAAGTGAAAGAATAATAAAATAAAATTTAATTAAAAATTTTATTTCGATATATTTAATAGTCTCGTTAAAATTAAAAAAAAATTAAATATACTTTTTTCTTTTAATTTATATATTTAGAGACAAAATTATCTCAAAACTCCAAATTCCAAATGGAAGAATATCTGAATGAAATGAGTAACCCTAATGATTATTTCAACATATTTGAAGTTGAAAAAGTTTTGTTTACACGTGCGATCAATTTTATTTGTAAAATAACAAGCCCCATTTCACTAATGCAATTGACACAAAATATTATAAAAATATTCTAGATATATTGATGTAAAATTGACACAATTTATACAATATATTATAAAAAATTATAAATTATTCTAGAAAAATATTCACCTGGCTGCTCTTTCAATCCTAGCTGCGAAATCCACCACATTTGATTTCGTTTAGGCCACAGGAGCAACAAAAATACAAGTGTCCCTCGTGGCACTACAATTGGTATAAGCAAGTGATCACAATCACAAAAAGGAAAACTATATGAAGAAGATAAGTGGGACCAGTAGTATCACAAATCATTCCCTGCCTCACAATCTCTTCCTCTCATCAGTACCTTAGAACACAATCCATGTAACCACCACTAATAACATAGTGCTAAAATCAACAACAACCAAAAAAATAAAACTTTGCATCAACCATGGTTGCAATGGCAGCAGCAACAGCATCCTCCCAGTTGATTTTCTCAAAGCCTTGCTCCCCCTCACGTCTGTGCCCCTTCCAACTATGTGTCTTTGACACCAAATCAGTGCTATCAAGTTCAAGTAGCAGGAGAAAGCATGTGGGTGGGTCTGGAGTCAGATGCATGGCTGTGGGGGAAGCAACCACAGAAACGAAGAAAAGAAGTGGATACGAACTTCAAACACTCACTAACTGGTTGCTGAAGCAAGAGCAAGCTGGAGTGATTGATGCAGAACTCACTATTGTGCTGTCTAGTATTTCCATGGCATGCAAACAGATTGCTTCTTTGGTGCAAAGAGCTAACATTTCCAACCTCACTGGGGTTCAAGGAGCTGTGAATGTCCAAGGGGAAGACCAGAAAAAGCTTGATGTTGTTTCAAATGAGGTCAGTGCTGCAATTTCAATATTCCTTTGGTTTTTCTTTCTAGATTTATGTATCCCAGTTTGTTCAATTCAGTGACTTTGATTTTGGCCAAGTTAAAATTGTGAAAACATATATCCTAATTGTTTGTAATATTGGCAAGCAAACTTTTTGGCCTTTGAATGTGAAGGTTTTATTTAGGAAGCTATGCTTAACAATCAAGGTGCTTTTTTGCATTTATCAGGTTTTCTCAAACTGCTTGAGGTCAAGTGGGAGGACAGGAATAATAGCATCAGAAGAAGAGGATGTGCCAGTGGCAGTTGAAGAGAGTTATTCTGGTAACTACATTGTAGTGTTTGACCCACTTGATGGATCATCTAATATTGATGCTGCAGTGTCAACTGGGTCCATTTTTGGAATATACAGCCCCAATGATGAATGTCTTGCTGACATTGGTGATGACCCCACAGTGAGTATTCCATGGTTTATTTCAGTTAGTTATTCAAAAAGTTCACAACAGCCCAAATAAAATGTAACCTGCGCATCTTGGAAAATATAGTAGCTATGGATAATTAGATTGGCTAAAAGAAAACTGAAAAATTGCTTGATTTTTGTCTTTCGCGTGATTCATTATCTTGTAATATTGCGCCTAACAAGGCTTAAGAGAAAGAAAAAAAAAGTGGCAGAGAAACGAGTGGAAAACATGTTACTTTGGAGAAAAAGTAAATTACCATTCTTCTCATTTTTCAATTGAGTCTCTATAAGATGCTGAGATAATTTAATTACATTACTGAAAAATCTATCAAAAGGTTGGCTAATAAGTATGATCAAACATGTTACCATAAAGATTTTGGATTCAGTTCCTGCTAATGATTCTAATTGAGTCCTGGAAAATATTACATTCACCATGGAACAACTATCCTCCCTCCCTGCCTTATAATTTATCATCAAAAGGAAGAATAAATAAAAAATAAAAAAAAAACATTTGCAAAAACGGATTGTTAATGAAATTCAGCACTTAACGTTATGCATATTGCTAACTTGCAGCTTGGCACAACAGAAGAAAGATGTATTGTGAACGTGTGTCAACCTGGAAGCAACCTTCTTGCAGCTGGTTACTGCATGTATTCTAGCTCAATAATCTTTGTTATCACACTTGGAAAAGGAGTGTTTGCGTTTACACTGGACCCTATGTATGGAGAATTCGTTTTGACTCAGGAAAACCTCCAGATACCACGAGCAGGCAAAATTTATGCTTTCAATGAAGGAAATTATCAGTTGTGGGATGACAATTTAAAGAAATATATTGATGATCTCAAGGACCCTGGTCCTAGTGGGAAGCCTTATTCTGCAAGGTACATTGGTAGCTTGGTAGGAGACTTCCACAGGACACTACTGTACGGTGGCATTTACGGGTACCCCAGAGACAAAAAAAGCAAAAATGGGAAGCTCAGGCTTCTATATGAATGTGCTCCTATGAGCTTCATTGTAGAGCAGGCTGGTGGAAAAGGTTCAGATGGCCATCAGAGAATACTGGACATTCAACCAGTGGAGGTAAGTACAAAAGGACTTTGAATGTCTCTAAACGCTTTCGAAGTTCGTGGTGAGTGTTACATTGCGTAGTCTTACTCATTCTTTTATCTTTTATGGACAGATTCATCAACGTGTGCCACTATACATTGGGAGCGTAGAAGAGGTAGAGAAGGTGGAAAAGTACTTGGCTTAAATGATATGTTAATGCAAAAGCATGGACTTTGTGTATGAAGACTATCACAAATCAGAACTTTTAAAGCAATACAGTCATGTGGTTTTAAAGGAAGACTCATTTTATCTCCCTCTCCCTCCATTCTTTGATGCAAAGAAAAAAGTAATGCCAACAATCTTCAGACTATTTAGAGCAAAAACTACTTATATTTGACATGTTTCAAATTGAATATAATTTTGTCCATTCTGGTTTTGTTTGTGGCAAGAGAAGCAATCATGTCAGTTATTTCAAACCTCCTGTCCATACTGATACAATCACGTAAAATGTTTCAAGATGATAAATTTTGTATCCTAGAAAAAACTGTTACATAATGCTCTCAATGAGAACTTCAGATGGACTCGGTATGTAACACGACCAAAACACTGGGAACTTTGTTAAGCTGCAGACATGTTACATGAATTTAGATGAGCCTCTCGGTTATTACCGAGTGGATGAAACTTGACACAAATGCACCAATGTATTACGACAACTATATTAAAACAAGGGTTAAATATGTTTTTGGTCCCTTAACTTTTAGTAAATTTTGGAATTAGTCCATTTTGAAACTTTGAACCAATTTAGTCCTTCATCTTTTGAAATACGTGAATTTAGTCCTTTTAATCAAATTTTGCTAAGTTTATTTGACATTTCAAGTACGTTTCATAATAATATTTGACTTAACATTAAAGCAAAAATGTATCAAAAAATATAAACAACTCAAATACAATCCTAAAATACGTACGAAACATCAAATAAAACTAACAAAATTTGATTAAAAGGACTAAATCCACGTATTCTGAAAGATGAAAGACTAAATTGGTCCAAAATTTTAAAATGGACTAATTCCAAAATTCACTGAAAGTTAAAGGACCAAAAACATATTTAACCCTTAAAACAAGTACTGAATGATTAGGATAGAAGAAACATCACTTAAATAATTTAGAGTAAACAGAACTAATGAAAAATTATCAATTAATATCTTGTTTTTCTGCAACAGTTAACAAGTACAAAAGGAGTACGATCACGGTAATCAATCTTAAGATTCCTGATAAATTTAAATCCCAGCATAACTAGTCTTCCCCTACCCTCTTTTACATGAAAGTTCAACTGTCATGACATAGAACCAGAAATTGCTTAAATGACATGGAGTTCAATACAAGGCTGATAACCATAATTGACATCTAAATGTAACCCCAGTAATATTAATCCTTATAATAAACCAAAACAAAGGAGGAAGCTATCTACAATCACTTTTTAAGCTTGACCAAATAGGCTAAGCTTGAAAGGTATAAATGAATAGCGAATTATCATCATAAACTAAGTGTAACGTCAGCGAACAATTCTTTGGAACAATAGATATAAACATCTGCAGTGAGCTCGCATCAATAAGTCAAGCTGAGTCATTCTCCAAAGTCACTTTTTATGTACAATTTCCTTATCCACAGACTGCTGGTGATTTTTCTCTGGACATATTACGAAACATGTTCATACTTATTAGTAAAGAAAATTTAAATGAATGGAAAACTTCAGTAAAAATTAACAGAAAGATTGAAAAGAAAATTCACCGGGGCTTATAACTGTTATGCTTTTTGTGACAGATTTCATTGCAGACAAACAATCAGGGCCTGCAATATGAAAGCTTTTCAGTAAATTATGATCTATTTGACTTATAAAACTGATAGAGTTAGTCTTTTTACCTAGTATTTTTATGTCTTTCTCACACAGTACTTCAGCCACAGTTGAAAACTCAGGTGTAGCATGATTATCATTGCATTCATGAGATGACCTGTTAAACAACAGTACATCAGGCAGGAGAGTTGGGATTGATAACAAAATAGGACCTTAAGTAATAAATTAAAAACAATACCCTGAAGCATTATCCATTGAAGGACTTGGTGTTGGATGGCAAGAAAAATCTATGCCTTCACAAGAAAAATCTAGATCATTTAACATTTCTGTGAAGGAGAAGTCCATCCCTAAGGCATCAAAATTAGGAAAATCAATGTCAAATATGTCCAGTTCCTTTTCAGACTCGGATGTAGAAATCTCATTGGACAATGGATTGTACGAGCTCCCAGGCATATCAGCAGCATCAAAGTTCAACCTGCTTCTAACATGATCCCTCTTATTTATCTTCTCTGAATTTGTCTTGACAGGAGAAATACAACGACTCATTTCTATGTAAGCCATCTGTTTTGCAGGGCTGACCATAACTCTCTTTGTTGAAATCACAGTGCATCGACTGGGTGTAACCGCTACTGAAGAAATCTCAGCAGGAGATATTTGTGTATCACTGTGAGAAGATTTTGTTCTAGGAGGTGTCTTTGGAACTGGTGAATTACTTGGAACAGAAGATGTAGATTGGTTGAATAAACATTTAGCAACATTGGATCCCTGGGGTTGTGACTCCCTGGGTATGCAGTTCTCAGGTGAAGATTGAATGGCAGAAGGCTGAGCTACCATTGTATTGACAGCATTATCAGATTGTTGCAGAGCAGTTTGACCTGTGAATAGAGATAAATAGAAATGCATATGATTTCTTTAGATTAGCCAATAATTAACTCATGCTGAAGTTATGAGATAACCATACCTTGGACAACAATTTTCCTATTGGATGATCTACCACGAGGTTTTTTAGCAGTCAATGGATCATCCACAGCTTTGGTATCCTTTCTCTTTCTGTCAGATACAGTCAGTGTTTGTGTTGAGATGTTTCCACTCCGAGCATTAGAATTGCTAGATTGAGGCAGTGGCAACGTGTTCGATTTGCTTTGGACAGAAGTGTGGATTCCTAATACAAAAGAAGTGGGCAAGGTCAATAAGTCACTAACATAGCCTAAAAGGGCCTTTGTGGTTGAACTAGTGGAAAATGAGACAGTAGAAAATGGAGAACAATGCTTAACCATGCAAAGGTAAATTAACTTTCGTTCCAAAGTAATTCAAGGAAAAACACAACATCAATGAGACATGAATTAAACTACATAAATAATTAACACCACCTTCAACCTAAAACTATAAGATACATTTGTGAGTCTTCTTTATATGTTGTTCAATTTTTTTCATTTCTATTAAATGTAAAATTTCGACTCACACTTGTATTTGTAACACCAACCACGTCTCATTGAACAAGTACTCCTTCAAATTACAACTTGGTGCTTAAACATGTGATTATAATTGCAATTAGTTGCCTTTATATACTAATACTTAAAACATGATTTGAGTATTGATTAATCAATCAAGGAGTTCCTGCATAAGAGAACTTATATATTTCTCCAAGAAGAAAAATCATCAAACAGCGTGCTCATATATTAAGAAAAACATCTAAGGCAGGGGCAGAGGTTTTACCTGGTTGAGATTTGAGAGTATATGTGGGTTGAGTAATAGCTGCAACTGTAGATTTTGCAGCAGGCGCTGCAGCAGAGAGGTTTCCACTAGCATTGTAAGCAGTCATTACATTCTGCATGCCTTGCAACAACATCTGAACCCGTTTCTTCTCTTGCTCTACAACAACCCGCTCCTGATCCAACATCACTTTCTGCTCCTTCAGGCAGATATACTCATCCAGCATCTCCCCCAAAGTCAGCAAAGACTTCGGTGCCTAAAAACCCCAAATTTTCGTCAACACCTTAAATACCCACTTGAACAAATACATAACTAACCGGATAAATATTAAAAATTTAAAAATCAATTTAAAAAAAAAATTACGCCCCAGATGCCCAAATCTTCATAAGAACGGAGAAAAACAAAACGGTTGGGAAAAATATAAAGCGAGAATCCAAAAAATAAAAAACCCTAGTTTAAGAATAAAAACGAAGTTCCAGATGGTCAAATCAGCATAAAATCGAGTAAAAACAAAAGGGGGGAAGAAGATGCAAAAACATGCATTAGAGCAAAATAGGGTGCAGGGATACCTCGTGAATGGGTGAATTGGCGATGAGAGAAGAAGCTTCGGTTCTGAAGGAAGAGCGAGTAGAAGAGAAATTGTTGTCGCAGAGGTATCTGTCAACGATGAAAGCAATCTGATTAGGCGTGACCTTTCCCTTCCCAAACACCTCCGGCTTTCTGACTTTGGATTGCTTCCCCGCCATCTGTTGCTACTCTCGGATCAGATCAGATGAAAGAGGGAGAGAGTGTGATGAAAGAGGGGGAGAGAGTGGTGAATTGGTTGTGTTAAAAAGGGTGCAACAAAGAACGCGGGAGAATTTTTGAACTAGGGCATGAAACTTGCAGTTTTGGCGGTAATAAGCAAAACGTTCCCCCACACTCAAAATCTTGGATTCGGTGAGGTTAAGGAACCAGGAATATTTATTAGGGAGCAAAATTTGGTCGAGGTAACTCAATTTCATGATTCATTTTTATTATATTAATAATATTAAAATAATATTAAAATTTAGTTTTGTGAAAAATAAATATTATATTTTATAATACTAAATCATAGTCATTGACTCCTTTCTTCTTACTAGGTCATTAAGTTTAAGTTTAAAGTTTGTGATGAAATTTCTCAAATTTTTGGTGAGAATAAGTTGAGATAGAATATTTTATAAAAACTAAGATAGAATGAAATCTTTGAGTTCTTCATTTTGAACGTTGAAGAAAGAAATCTTTGAATAGTCAAACTATATATTATAAGAAATACTTTATTATGGACAAAATTAATTTATCTACCAATTTAATTTTTAATATTATAAATTCTTTATTTAAATTGATAAATCAGGTATAAATAAATAAAAACAATTAAAAAAAAATGTTGACTAACGTATGCTCATAGGCGTTTATATTTACACTAGTATTTATAATGAGAAAAAGAAATAAAATAATTCTATAATCAATATCTTAACATAACTAAGCAATTTATAAAATCGTTTCAAATTTAAAATAAAAGGCGTGCTCTTTTATGGATAAAACTATATTTAAGTATAAATGCTAAAACAAAAATGAAAAGAGTGCCAAATATGTGTATGATATATATAAGGGTATAAATGTGTCTTTTGAAGTACCTGAAAATATGATTACCCGGTAAAATATTTTTGTAAACTCTAATAAATGTTTGAAATTCTTGATATTTTTTCAAGTTCTACTTATTAACAAATTTAATTTAAAATTAAAAATAAAGAATAGCAATTAGTATAATTAAAATAATTAAGAATATTTTAAATTAAAATAATTATATTTTTAAATACATGATTAAATTAAATAATATATTTATTAATTAATATAAACAAGATAACTATATACAATACTTTATTTTTATTCAATAATTGTATTTTTTATTTTAGTTATAATTATAGAAACATGGAGTTCATCTTATATAATAGAAATATCTAATTTATATATGTATTATTAGAAATATTGTTATTTATTTTTTTAATAATATCTTTATTATTAGAGGTTATAATATGTTTTCTATTTATTGTATTGATTTGTTTTTTAATATAAAAGAAGTATGTGTTATCTCACAAACACATGATTTCATCTCATTTTTATCTTTTCACTGGAATTTAATATGGTAATTTAGAGCTTTTCCAAAATTGTGTTGAGCCAATAGATTCACGGTTTTAAAGGATTTTTGCTTTTCTTTTTCCTCTGATCTTTTTAGGAATAAAAAAAAAAAGTCTTTCAAACACAACCTTATCTGCAAGTATGTGAACACGAGAGTTAACTTATATCTAATTTTTAACCCAAACACCCACCGCTGTAATTAGCAGAAACAATATCGGTTTAGTACTTGCATTAATCATTTCAACAATGTTGAAAATTAAAATATATTATATTTAAATTGTTTGAAATTAAATTTTTTTTATTTTTTAAATAATTTATTTCGATAAAAAATTAAAATATCTTGCATTTTAATTTTATGTTTGGATAAAACAATTGAATTTATTGTAAGATAAAATTTTATTTTAACAGTATTGTTATGAATTAAAATTAATGGTAATCTATTGATTTGATACAATTACTCATGATTAATATTATTGATAATCATGATTCATTACTCATTACTAAAATATATTATATTTAAATTGTTTGTAATTATTTTTTTTAAAATAATTTATTTGGATCAAAAAATTAAAATATCTTGCATTTTAATTTTATATTTGGATAAAATAATTGAATTTATTGTAAGATAAAATTTTATTTTTAACAGTATTGTTATGAATTAAAATTAATGGTCATATATTGATTTGATACAATTACTCATGATTAATATGATTGATACTCATATGATTCATTACTCATTACTCTTTATATTCATTATTTGATTTGTATCCTTCATGGGTTACTATGTTGTATGTATAAATAAGACTCTTCCTATCAATAATAAGACATACAAAAATTACTCTCTATTCTCTCATTCTCTATTTTTCCTTCTAATGTATATTCTTCCGTCTTCTCTCTATTATGCTTTATTTTATAACATGTTATCAGCATGATGCTCCAATCACTAATAGAAGCTTTTCTTCTCTAATGACAGTAACGATAGTGTTATGCGTCTCTCAATCCCGACTCTTTCTAATCCTTTTTCAAATTTATAATTTTACATTATATTCTTCCTCTAGTGATAAGAATTGTTTAACTTTATCAATTTTCATCTATGTCTTATTATTTTTATTTTTATTATGATAGTGATTATTATTATTATTTTGATGATTATTATTATTATTATTTTATGTGTTAGTTCTAAACACGCGAAACGTTGCAAAATTTGGATTTGTGACCTTCGATATTACAAGGAAGAATTTCTTATATTGGATTTTAAATGTTGAAATACATTTAGATGCAATGGATATTGGGATACCATTAAATAAATAAATAAAATATCTAAGCAACTAATTTACTCATGCGACAAAAATATTGTGAAAAGAGATTTTCCAAATATTATGAATTTATTTCATGCCTATGTATAGCTGGCTGGACAAAGCAATAAAGCTTTTGATGAAAAATCATGAGATCCGCCTAATATGCTTCATCCCTAGAAGTGAATGTAGCAATAAATATGTATAGTTGAACAAAACAATGAGCTTTTGATAGAAAATCATGAAACTTGTCCAAATTGGTTCTACTCCATTCCAGAAGTGAATGCAACAACATTTGATTTACATTTTCATGATCGTGATTGTGATATTGATTATGGACATGGTTATAAAGAAAACTTCAAAGGCATATTTTATCACCAAAAGTGGCACAACAATTAAATGTAATAAAAAAACACAAATTTTGTTACATTAATAAAAGTTTTAATTTTTCTCCGGGTGCTTACAGGGAGTGAATTAAATGAATGAGAGAGAAAAGCTCAAAGAAATAGGGAGAAACTTGAGCATTGAGAGAATCTCGCAAGTGCTAAGAGCGTGAGAACAAAGAGTGTTAGCAATAACGATGCTTGTAGATACTGAGAGAGAAGGGGCGAGAGACTAAGAGAGCGAGGGAAAAGGGACCATGTGAGAGTGCGAACGAGTGAGAAAGATTAGTTTATCCATGGCTATTTACTCTTTACCAATTTGAAAATATTTCTAAGTTTAACACTAGTCTTATAGTAAATATGATATATTATATCTTTTATCTATTATCAATCTATCAATCTATATATAAGAAAAATTACCATTACATAAATTACTATCCTAACATTGCATATTATTTTAACATTTCTAAACGTTATGTTGGGTAATCTATATTTAGTCAGGGCGACGAGCTAAATGAGTTTGATTAATATGGGCTCACCACAAAAGTGTTTATGTATTTTTGTATATGTGTTTCCATGTGTCAATGTGTTTGTATTAGTGTTTTCTTATTATCCTTGTATCTGCATGTTTGTGCGTCCACTTGTTTGTTTATCTATGTGTTCGGGTGTCCATGTGTTCATATGTTCGTGTGTCCTGGTGAATGTGAGTTTGTGCACTGATTTGACTTTGGCATGATTATGGGTTTGAACCTTAGTGAATCCAAACTAAACTTTCTTTTTGCCAAAATTTTCGTTGGCATGAAGGTGAAATGGCAGAGAAACCCTAACCACCTTAGATAGGCAGAAAGGAGGGCTGCAAAACCACTAAATTATGGTCATTAAATGGCCATTAAGCACCTTTTTAATTAATTTTCGTTGTAGGAGTAAATGGGGTAATTATTGGGTGGTGTGGTGAGAGAGCAGGGAATTAGAGGAGGGAATAACACTGCATTGTTGTGAGGTTACTAGGTTACAAATTTTTAGAGCACTAGAACTGAATTGCAGAGAGATTGAGAGCTATTGATTGGAGAGTCAAAGGGAGGCCATTGGAGATCAACAAGGAACTCTAGCAATTGCAATTTGAAGCAAGGGAATTTAGGTTATGGGAGATTTTATTCGATAGTTTTATGTTTAAGGATTAATTGCATGAAATGTATCTTAAAATGAATGCATGTGTTATGTCTTTTCTGCGATTTTCTTGTTTCTGGAAAATTTCCAGAAACCGCCTGGCAGGCTAGTCATAGCCGCCAAGCAACTCATATTGATCTTGGTGTTTCCTCGATTCGTACGAGGAATTGCCTGGCAGTGAGTTATGTGCTGCCAGGTGACACAAGGCCATAACCCAGTTTTTGGATTTTTCTTGATGAAGTGCCTGTCGGTGATGAACACCAGCCATCACCGACAGTCGGCTCAAACTTATTCACTCGAATTTGACGTTTTGCGTGTTCTGGAATGATGCTGATTAGAGGGAAAGGAAGTCCTAATCATTTGTGGATGATTAGGCTTCATCCATCATTGAATTCCATGTGATTGGAGGTTAATTGGGATGAAAATTGTATGAGCATGAAGTTAGGGTTGATGATTTGGGGTTCTAAAAAATTACACCAAGTTGAGTGGTAAATGTTATAAAAATTTCATGTATTAGGAAATTTAGGAATAAATCATGAACCTGAACATGTGAGTGAAGCTTATTGGATTGTGAATTGATGAAAATAAGAACAGTTGGAGTTGAATAGGGTTCACAGGTTCAGGGAGAAGTGTTGGGTTTCTGGAATAGTAGGAACCGCCTGGCGGCACCTAATTTGTCGCCAGGCACCATGTTAGAGTTATGGGTTTTGTGAGTTTTGGTGCATGGTGGTGGTTAGGGGAAACTAATTTGGGTCTTGTGTAGTAAAATTTTGGAGCTGGGGAATTTTATAGGGATTTGCCTAACCTGGAAACTTGTGGTAAATGTTACTAAGGTTAATGTTGATGTATTGGAATTGACATGATTTAAAATAATGGAGAATTGTATCTATGGAAGATTAGTTAGATGATGCAGAGAAAGTACTACAATGGATTGGTGAGATGATAATTAAGAGTTCATGAATATATATATATATATATATATATATATATATATATATATATATATATACACACATGTAAGAGCTTAGATGAATAAACGTGGGATCGTTAAGCTATAGATTAGGATAATGTATTGAGATAAATGAGACTATTTAATGAATGGTATGGTACCAGTAGTGTCCCTAATTGATTGTGATGAGGTGTTCAAATCAGTGGTATAAGGCATAGCATTAACTTAATGTTAATGGTGGTTAATTGGCCTAATAATAATATGATTTTAAGTGAGAACTCTTTATGTAGTAATCATGATGGATATAGGCTGTTGTGGGCACTGTTATGGAGCTATGATATGACAATTGGTTTTGGTTGAGTGACTAAATGAGTAAGGATGTGAACAAATGGTGTCTGAATCCAAACCAACACCATTACTGCGCAAGTACTGGTGTGGCGATGTTCCAGTGGGTAATAGGGAAGGGTGGCGCCTGGCGGTGAAGGCAATCCCACTAGGCGATACTGTGAGGCAAATGGGATTTGCTTATTTTGATGGTAAGTGATCTACAAGGCTTTGGTGATACTTTAAAGGTCGGTTTGTAGGTGTTCCTTGAGTTGTAACGTATCCCTTGAGTTGTGGCTCGGGATCAGGGTTAAGCACGTGACATTCCTTGAGTTGTGGCTCATAATGACATCTCTTGAGTTGTGGCTCGGAATGGCATATCTTGAGTTGTGACTCGAGATGGTGGATGAACATGAGGAACTCTTGATTTGTGGCTTAGGTTGGCGAGTGTTGCCGGTGTGAGTGTGCACGTTGTGACGTGTACGGATGGGTCCAGTTAGATTGTCCTCCTTAGTATTAAGCTGACGAGTTTGGTAGTCTTGGAACATTACGAATATTATTCTTATTGGGAACTCCACCTGGTGTTAGGGTGTGTGATCCGTAACAAGGTTTCCCACACGTGCTCTATCAGTTGTGACTGATAGGTGTGGCAACAAGACATCTTGAAGTACTCATCAGGAGACGTAGAACACGATTGACATGGTGGTGGCCATGTGTGTGAAATCAAAGGATATGAGTTCCTTTGGTGTGATTAAAATTATATATTTTATATGTATATGTTTTATTCTGTTAGCTCACCTTATCTGCTTGTGTTTGACGATGATCGTATACGCAGTACACGGGAACATATGATGTTACAGGTGGATCGGGTGAGGCATAGTGCCAGAGCGGGGCTAGATTGGGAGAGAGTTTTATCAGAGTCTTTGATGTTTTATGATTTTGAAATAAATTTCTAAACACTTGTGTGATGTTTCTATATTATTTCGAGTTTATAATTTATGGATTTTGGATTGTTTACTTATGTATTAAATGTTTTAAATTTTCCCGTGATTTTTGGGAAATGACACTATAATAAATGAGGCATTATTGTTTATGATTTTATTTTATTATTAAAAAAATCTGTAATATCCGGTCGGATGTTACATTGTGTGTCCACATGTTTGTGTGTTGTGCGTCCGTGTGTTTGCGTGTTTGAGTGTCTATGGTGTCCACGTGTACATGTGTCTGTCAACTCTTATATCTATGTTTTATGTCTCAGCACGTCTGTGTGTCAGTTTGTTTGTGTGTTCACGTGCCTGTCTTTTATGCGCCTTATGTTTGTGTGTTCTTGTGTCCAATTTTTCGTGTGCATGTGTGCCTGTATGTTTGTGTGTACTATGTATGCATTTTTATGTGTCTGTGTGTTCGTATGTCCTCGTGTTCGCGTGCTCTTATGTTTGTGTGTTAGTGTGTTGGTGTGATAATATGCTTGTGTTATTCATGTGTTTTTTCTATCATGTGTTTGTGTGTCCATATGCACTCATGTTTGTGTGTTTGAGTTTCCGTGTGTACATGTTTGCATGTCCATGTGTCTGTTCATCCAGCTCTCTATGTGTTCACATTTTTGTGTGTTTGTCTATTTGCATGTCATCAAAAGTGTGTTGTGATTCTCTCTTCAATCTCATAATGCAATCACATTCGACATTATTTGTGAAATTTCTCAATTCTCATTATAGACAACCCTAATTCTAGCCACTTCATCTAAAATGTAAATAACACATCTTGTAATAAATTTTCCACGAATTCTAAGAGTGAACATGACATAAAACGAGATGGTGACATGGCACTCTGTTTACCACATAAAATAAAAACATTAATGTCATTGGTCATGGTGGACTAAATCCATGAGTTTCAAAAGGAAAGGGACCTAGCTAGATCAAAATTTGAAAGAAAGACTAAAACCAAAATTGCTTAATAGTTTAGGAACTAAAAAATATAGTTAACCGTAGATAATTTTGGCAACTTAAACTTGTATAATTATTGTCTATATGATAACCTACAAATAATGTATTAAATATACGAGCAAGACTCGAATGCAAAATCTATAAGTATGCATGGAGACTTGTTTAGAAGGACATAGAGCAGTGAATGTTATTCTTTTACATACAAATTGTATGTATATACATATTTGTAAAATTTTAATTTTAATTTCTTCTTAGCACATATATACCTAAGGATGTAAAAAAATTCGTATTTGCGGGTATCCGAGAATAAAATCTGCAATGAGTAAGAATTGAATATTATAAATGCATACCCGTTGATATTCGTACTCGTGAAACTCTAATTTACAAAAATATCCTAATTTATAAAAAAAAGTACAATTAAGAAAACACAAATAGCAAAATCCTAACACATGTCATCTTCTTAATTAGTAAATATTCAGAGTTAAATGAACACACACAAATCCTTTGGAAAACGATACTCAAACATATTTCAAATTACTATTTAAATGATTTGGTGCACATGTCAAAGAGTTAACAATAAACAACTTGACAAGAAGATAAAAGGACCTATGACTATGAAAGGAAAAACGAGAAGAGAGTGAATGAATATATAACCTTAATTGGGATCAAGTCAAGTTCAATGATAGAAGAAATTCCAATAATGCCAAAACATGCATTGGTTCATGTAGGAATAATGACACACAATCCCCTTACAATTGACAGAAAAAGTCATCACCGTAATGAACTTCTAACAAACCTAATGTAGTTCATCTCAAAAAAATCATAATCCACACAAAACAAGAATCTCAATTAGGATTCAGAGTTATCAGTAGTTTATTCTTTCTTCCTAAGGAAGGTGGAAGAAAGAAACACATACTTAGAATTCAACCCTTTCTGGCGAATTTGGAGACTCCAAGAGGAATAAACTTCACATTAAATAAACTTCACAAATAGTAAGATCAAAATACTCACTAATAGAATTTTTCATATTTCATGGATTTTTTCTTACAAATTATTTGCAAGAATTTTTTTTTTGTTATTTTTCCAAAGAATTTTAATTGGCATGTAATTTCTATGTGGATAATTATCTTTTACAAAATTATAAAATTCGCAAATATTTTCTATAATTTTTTTGTAAAAAATGTTTTTTGCAAAATATTTTTCAAAAAAATTGGTATCAAATTCTTGCAAATCATTATTTATAACAAAATTTACAAGTATTTCTTAAAAAAAAATTATAAAATTTAATTAGTAAGGAATATGTATTTTTTTTAGCAGTGATTAAGTTTTAAACTAGAGTTCAAAATATTTATTTTAAAATATTAACATTTCAAGGGTTTGTTGGTGAATTAATTATAATAAAATTAAAGTTTAAAATATTTGTCTGAAAAGATATTAAAATTTAAGTAACAATTGAAATGAAACTAAAGTTTAGACTTTATTGAAAAAATAAATAATATTTTCTTTATTTAACGGTAAAGTAAAGAAAAGCAACTTTACGAAACTTCATGGAAAGTGAGTCTACTACGGACCGCATACAGTAAGTCTTTTGGGGGTAAAAACAGCAAAGTGAAGTGATTGAGCTAAATTCTGGTAGATAAAAATGTAATATTAAAAATTAGAATAAGGAAATACTTTAGTTGCGATTTCATATCAATTTTGTGATATCGAATCTCAAATCTTAAACTATCGACTTGTAATATCGAATTCAAATTCTTAAACTTATGATTGGATAAAAAATTTCATAATTTATAAGATATTTAAATATATTAAATTTAAATTTATCTTATTTTAAATTATTTTATATTTTAAAATATTTCATTTTCATAAATTAATTTAATTTTATCAAATTTTAATTTTTCAATTTAAATAAAATATTTTTACTTTTATTAAATGTTAATAATTATTTAAATATGAACAAATATATTAATAATTTTGTAGTTAATCTTTATTAATATTATTTTTCAGTTAAAATTTGTCAAGATTTTTTCAATTGATATTTGAAAAAAAGAAACTTCATTAACATCACCACAATTTTTTAGATTAAATTGAGAACAATTAAAGTTATTTTTACGAAATTGATGACGAGATATTTTTGCTAACTTTTTAATGTCAGCCAAAAATTCTCCGAATGAATATTAATAAAAAAAGGTCCTAATAAGTAATATTCATCGATAGACTAATATTTGTGTTGTTAATGATGAAAAAAATAATCATTGTAAATATAAACAATATATATATATATATATATATATATATATATATATATATATATATATATA